>Ga0255365_10344_pt1 | contig 11978 bp, 13 predicted proteins | sample ANMaggSeSYBR01J3_FD_182089 | JGI IMG/M metagenome (GOLD analysis project Ga0255365, IMG submission 182089) | Sediment cell enrichment communities from methane seep in Santa Monica Basin, California, United Staets - ANME aggregate JGI... | ecosystem: Environmental > Aquatic > Marine > Cold seeps >... | reverse complement strand
TTTCTCGATAGCTGCAAGACGTTCATCAAGATCATTGACCCGGCGTCTTTCCTCGATTGCGGGAACAAGTCCAAGATGACGCATGGATATCTGCATGGCATTGTCCCTGGGGATGATGCCGAGTACAGGAAGTTTGGTAAAATACTCAACGGCTTCCTTTGCCTTCTTTGCATGCCTCATGCCGCCTATATTGTTGAGTATGACACCTACGATATTGACGTCAGGATCAAAGTCCTTGTATCCATTGACAAGTGCAGCGGCAGAACGTGTGATGCTTCGGGCGTTGATGATGAGGATCACCGGACATTTCAGCATCTTTGCTATCTGTGCGGTGCTTCCCATATCCCCAATGCTTTCCAGTCCCTCAAAAAGGCCTCTGACACCTTCGATAACAGCGATCTCGGCCTTGCCATCCACTTCACATGCATGTGCGAACACATCAAGGACACCTTCCTCTCCCATGAGGTATCCATCAAGGTTACGTGCTCTTCTTCCTGTTATTTCGGAATGGTAGCTCGGGTCTATATAATCAAGGGCTACTTTGAAAGGCTGTACATTATATCCTCTGGTCTTAAGAGCTGCCAGCAATCCGGCGGTGATGGTGGTCTTTCCGGAAGATGACCTGTCAGCAGCAAGGAGCACTCTTGGAATATTGAATTCTTTATTATCTGCGGATGGCATGATGATATCTCTTTTTATCTGGTAAGCTCTCTGAGATGCTCGTCGTCAAGAGCAACAGGCATAACTGAAGTATCGCGTTGCATGATAGCTTTCGCAAGGTCACGATAAACTTGTGCAATGCTGGAGTCAGGTGCTTTTTCCATGACCGAGAAACCGTCCCTCTCGCAATCCTGCACGATCTGTTCCTTTGGTATGAAAGCCATAAGGTCGGTTCCTATCTCACTAGCGAACTTGGTAACTATCTCTTTTTCATGGCTCACACTGCGGGAATTACATATGATCCCGCTAAGAGGAGTGTTTATCTTTGCCAGTCCTCGGCAGATATTGTTCGCTGCATAAAGGGGCATATATTCACCGGATGTCAGGACATATGCTTCCTTTACAAGTCCCTTGCGTATGGGTGCTACAAAGCCACCGCATACGATATCTCCAGGAACATCGTAGATGATAAGGTCCATCTCGTTCAGCGTTTTTGAAATCTTCTTAAGTGTCTGTATGGCCACGATAATTCCACGTCCGGCACAGCCGATACCTGGTTCAGGACCGCCCACTTCCACACACTTTACGCCATTGTAACCGGTAAATACGACATCTTCCTCTTTCACATCCTTTTCCTCATGCAGAAGATCAAGGATGGTCGGGATGCGTTTTCCTCCAAGAAGGGTGATGGATGAATCGCTTTTCGGGTCACAGCCAATTATCATTACCGTGTATCCCTCATCGGCACATGCGGCTGCAACGTTGGATGCAGTACTGGATTTCCCGATGCCACCTTTTCCATAGATAGCTATCCTTTTCTGTATGCTCATCTGTGAATGCTCCGTTTTATAATGATTCTTTTGCGACTTCTCTCAATGTTGCACCAAACTCGGATTCTACGATGTGGTTGACACCGAGTGTCTTTGGATGCAGGTCTATTTCGACGATCACATGTTCGTGTCCCATTTCCTTAAGGGGTAATACCTGTCTTGGTCCGTTTGTAACGGATATCAGTTCCATATTGGATATGTGGTCCATTGGGATTGCATGCGGGACCCCGCTTATCACAGCGAAATCGAAGTTGCTGTACTTGTCCTTTATCAGTTGGTCAACAGTATTCCCTGCAATAGGATACTCGTCAAGTCCGCCAATGTTCTCGTTGATGACAACGCCCTTTTCCTTCAGGTCGTTCGCGATGCATTCTGCATGGTGGCGAACTCTTGGAAGTCCCAGCTTCTCATCGATATTTGCCATATTGACAATATTGTCTGCTTTGCCAAGCTGTTCAGCTACTTCGTTGATCGCAACTGTGATGTCTGCGAACATATAGCCTGTCTCTTTCTTGGCGTTCATGATGACAAGTCCGCGCTTACCTTCCTTGAGCAACTCGATTATCCTCTGTGCAACCTTGTATTTCACATCGCCGCGTGAAGGCGCAAGATATTCCCGGCTTGCAGCACCATGTCTTAGTTCGACATTGGTCGCTTCCTCGAGCAGGGCCCGCTGTCTTTCGAACTCTGTCTTGTCAATAACACCTACATCGAGTGCGGATTCAAGTGCAATGATCACACCTTTTGTATTGTTCCTGTAACCTGCGTGCACTTCCACTTCGATCACCGGCACATCGAGGTCTGCTTCCATGACCGGTTCATGCATCTCCTCTCCGATTATCATGCTTGCACATGTGCCCACAACACCGATTAGCTTCGGTTTGAACATCTCGTTCACTTTATGGAGCACATTCACGAGTGCATCATGCCCTCCAAAAACGAAACCGGTTTCATCAAGGGCAGTTGTCACCACATGTATGCCGTCCTCTTCCAACAATCTCGCATGCTTGAAAGAGCATCCAGGTGGTCCGTGCAGTACTGCAACATCGACATTCAGGTCCCTTAAAGTGTACAATGAAGCCACGATGGAACTTGGTCGTGGGTGTATGATCGTAATATTCTTGTCCATGATCGTTCCTCATTTTTGATAGTATATTTTATGAAATGTATGATAGTATATTTTATGAATGTATGATTTTTATGAACTGTATAATCGTAAATTTTATGATGATTCCTTTTTATCTGAAACATTTGACACACGACAATATAATGTCGCCAGCGGTGGAATTTATCAGAGCAGTGTCTATTCCTTCTTCAAGTGAGCGCACATAATATGCGTTCTCATATTTTATATCACGCATACGGGTTCCCACTAAAATGACCTTGTCCATCATTTTTCCCCTTCTCTGAAGGAGGTCCGACACATTCTCAGGCGGGAGGCCTTCACAGACCTGTTCTGCTTCTTCACCAAGTACGATAACAACCTTTCCCTCTTCAGATGTCAGGGCATAATCAAGTGCTTTTTCCACGGACAATATGTCCATTCCTGAATTGGAATTATCTATTAGTATCCTGTTTTCAAGTTCGCTCTTTGTCATCCTTCCTGTAAGGCCCTTGAAATCACTAACTGTTTCTGATATATCTTCCTCATCAACCCCAAACGCAATTGCTATTGCAGAAGCTGCAGCGATGGCTATGGTATATGCAGAAACATCGAATCCTTCTGTTGTGGTCGTTTTTATGGTGGAATTTGGTGTACGAATGGAAACCTCATGTTCTGTTATAGTTACGTTCACATCGGCGACATTGTCAGCTTCATCGCTAAAAGTTATCGTGTCGATATTCTTTTCTCGGGTAGAAGCTATGGCTTTTTCTGCGTTTGAACTGATCAATAGAATACTGTCAGCCTTTGCATTTTCCACCATCTGCAATTTAGCATCACTTGCCCAGGCAGTGCCCGAAGCTATCCTGTAATCCAGTTCCAGTGATGTAATAACTCCAATATCTGCACATCCGGTGCCTCCAATGGATGTTTCAAAAATAATTACGTCAGGTCTGAGCCTTTCCTTTTCCATGATCCCAATGGCTATGAGGATGCTTCCGGGTGCAATGCTAAGCCCTTTGTGGATGACTGTGGCAATACCCTCTTTCCAGTATTCAAGTCCTCTGGATGTATGAAGTAGCACTGTCTGTTTCCTTGAAATAATATCTGCCAGAAGGGATGCAGTACTTGTCTTGGCCTTTGTACCGGTGATCTCAATGACCTTTTGTCCGGCAAGACGTTCACTTTCATTGATAAGCTGTCCCACCATTTTATGATGCGTGACAACAGGGTTTCCCTTTTCTCTTGCAATTTTCAGTACTTGGAAATTCGGGTCTAGATGAACTGGAGCTACAACGGTTTCTGTAGGTTTTAGCTCAAATTCGTCCTTTGAAGAAAGAACAGGATAAAATTGTTGCAGATCAGATCTTGTCGCATCGTCCAGTGTATTATAGACATCGATGGCACGGACATTATATCCAAGCCTTGCCATCTCTTTTGCAACAGGAATTCCGGCGTGCGTCAGGTCGAGCACGACCGCATCCTTCTGACCTGCGTTCATAGTTATTGGTCTGTTTACATTACTTCCATTGCTCTCTCGAATACGAGATCAGCAAGAAGTTCGTGGTGTCCGAGTGGTTTTCCAAAAGTGACCGGAATCTCGTTTCCATCCACTGTGATCTTTCCTTCATTTGTCTCAGGGTCGAGTTTGAGTATTTCCGGAATATCTTCTGTGATGTGAACTCCTGATGCAAGGAATACAGGTACAGCTATGATCTTTGTAACGCCTGTTCCATTGAAATCAGCAAGGGCTTCCATAACTGTTGGAAGGGTGTTCTCCATGAAACCTGCTTTTATCACATAGTCAGAGTGTTTTTTTGCAATTGTAGCTGCTATCTCTGATACGACTTCTTTGTTGTAAGGCAGTCTGCTTCCGTGGCCAATGGCTAAAATCCCTATCTTTTCGCTCATTTATTATACCTCTAGTGTGTTGTATTTTAATTTCAAATTGTTTCGCTTTTCGATGAAAATGAATTCAAGACAAACAATGTTCATCTGTTCATCCCATTTTTCGAGAAGCTTAAATTTGGCACGGTGTTCATACGTTTGTACACCGTTTGTGTTACTTCTATATTGTGATTACATAAAAACAATTCGGGTTTGTTCTTGTCAGTACTATGCATACCTTTTAAAAATAAATTATTGTGGGCACAAATACTGTAAAGATAATATGGGCAAACCCTGAAATGAAACATAGCTATTAAAAAGTAGTGAAATCAATATCAGGAAATCAAGTAATGATATAGTCAATAAAATAAGAAAAAGAATATCAATAATAAAAAGGATCAGGAGCCGTCGTCTTCTCCGTCATCCTCTTTGTAACCATCAGCTCCGATCATGGCAGCTTCAACGGAATCAATACCATCGAGCCATTCTGCAACAAGGCCGTATGGGAGATCTTCCATAGCAGCTTCTGGCAGACTTTTACCGTCCAGTATAAGTGCTCCGACCTGTGCGATACAGGTTATTGCCGAGTCAATATCTTCTGCTTCTTCAAATTCGATCGCTACTGCAATGAGATCTTCGATGCTTGATTCTTTATCAAAGTCGCCTGCTATGTAGCACTCGCATGCTGCGAAGCTTCCTGCAAGGGCTGTCTGTACAGACTCGAGCATCATATCAATGTCCTCGGATACAGGTTCGACCTCTTCAAGTGTAATTTCTCTGATATCCTTAATTATCGCGATCGCATCATCTAAAGGAAGTGTCTTACTCTCGTATTTTGCAATGACCTTCAGGCATGCGAGAATTATGTCATCTTCCATAGTGACAAAGATCGCACCTTCTTTCCCGGAGTTTTCCTCTTCTTCCTTGAACTCGAATCCGCTTTCTTTCACTTGACCGAGCCAGTTGCTCCAGCGCTCTGTTGTATAAAATTCATGGTCGATTTTTTCATGTGTGTCCGACATTTTAGTACCTCTTTTAATTTTCACTTATTGGGTATATCCAGGACATGTTCCGGTATTAATATAAAAGACATTCGAGTCAGGGTAATAGCTCGACTTTCTTCAATGTAACTGAAGGATCAGCTTCCATCTCTACAGTGCCCATCACTTTCAGAATGGTACACCTTTCTCCGTTGCGAAGTCCTTTTGGATAGCAAAGCTCATATGTCTCAGCATCCAGTTTCTCATCACATTTTGGTGCCTGATATCTTATCTTTGAACCTTCGATAGCTTTTTTTGAGTCCAGTAATGCAAAGATCGGTGCTTTAACAACATCGACGACCATCGCTCCTTTATCATGGACAAAACACTTATGGAGGGTATCGTTCCTTACCTTTACTACCCTGTACTTCTTTCCTTTTTCAAGGCTCATACAGGTGTTTTTCAGTTTGCACTGCTCGCATTCCGGCGTCTCTCCATCGAAGAAGAACTCTGCACCTTCTTTTGCGAGTCTGGTTCCAATGAGCGTTATAGTGGTATCCATGTCCTCCATTTAATCACCTTGTGTTATGAGATCGTAATGACCTTCGTAATATATAATAATTTTAGGGTTTATCAAACCCGCTCTTCTTATAGAGATAAAGATGTACTGATAGTCCCTTAATTCAGACCTTTTTTTAAGATATGACCTTTGTCTTCCTTGCGACTATTTCAGCGGCATCAGGTGTCAGCCCTGTGCCAAGTATGGTATATCTTTCTGGTCTGATGGTATGTGAGAGTACAAGTGCTTCTAATATATACTTATCTTCAATACCCAGCTCTTTGGCAGTAGTGGGTGCTCCTATCAGCTTTAAAGCATCACTTATCTTTTTCCAGTCACCGCCATGAAGGTACATCATCAATATTGTACCAACACCACATTGTTCACCGTGAAGTGCCGGCTCATCTGCTACTCGGTCAAGTGCATGGCTGAACATATGCTCAGAGCCAGATGCAGGTCTTGATGAGCCTGCAATGCTCATTGCGACCCCGCTTGAGACAAGTGCCTTTACGACCATTCTGACGGAGCTCTCAAGTTCAGGTTTTATCGAATCTGCTGAATCAATAAGTATCTGTGCGGTCATGCTTGCAAGTGCGGCGGCATATTCACTGAACTGTACGTTCTGGAGACGGCTTGCGAGTTGCCAGTCAAGCACTGCAGTACAATTCGAGATAATGTCTCCGCAGCCTGCTGCTAATAATCTGTAAGGTGCATTGGCTATGATCTCCGTATCCGCAATAACTGCCATTGGTGCGTTGGCCTGGATGGAGGTCGTGGTCTTCCCATCTTTTATGGAAGCTCTCGAAGAGACGATGCCATCATGTGAGGCAGCTGTCGGGACACTTATGAACGGCACTTCCAGCTCAGTGGCAGCAAGTTTAGCGACATCGATAGTCTTACCGCTACCCACGCCCAAAAAGTATTTGGTGCCTGATTCTATTGCATGCTTCCTTATCCTTTCAACTTCTTTCATGGATGCTGATTCCGAGATCACCAGCTCGACGTTCTGGCCTACATCCTGCAATGAATCCTGAACAATCTCACCTGCTATACCTTTGGTACTCTTTCCTGTGACCACTAATGCGTTGTCGATAAGTTTCAGGTCTGTGCAGACATCTCTTACCTCGTTGATGACACCATTTCCTATCACAACATTTCTTGGTAGCTGCATCCATTTCTTTTGTCCGTTCATATCATGCGTCACATCCATGTGTATATGTTTATCTGTATTTCTGACACCATATATTATTAAGCATTAGTGTTATTAGGTTATTCCTACAGCTTTTGCAACAGTGAGAAATAATGTGCCCTTATGTAGATAAGATCCTGGAATTTGTGAACCGTTATTATCTTGAACCGATCTTTCAGGATAGTGGATACAATGTAGTGAATACCCTTACCTGGGCACTGATACTGGGAATTTGTGTTTTTGCGGTTGCCTGGTTGCTTGAGAAATGGAATGTCGAGGTTAATGACAAGTTTGTATTTTCCATCATTCCTTTCATACTCGCAGGCTCATCTTTAAGGGTGATCGAGGATGCGGGTGTTTTTGAAGCACCTTTGAGCTATTTGTTCATCACTCCAAATATCTATTTCTTTGTGTTCATGGTCACAGTGTTCTGTTTGCTGTTGTCCAGGCTGATCGCTTCTTCAGAAAAGGTATCTGACTGGAAGGTGCCTTTTGCATTACTTGGCTTATGCTGGTTCGTAATTAACATCATAACCCTTCTCATAGTGGAAGATATCACTCGCCCGTTCATTCTTGTTGCCATCGTCTCACTGGGGACGGTCCTTGCAGGGGCAATATATGTTGCTTTTAATAAGGCAGGTGTGTCCTTTGTAAAGGACCCTCTGAACATGATGATCATCTGGTCTCATCTTCTGGATGCCTCATCTACGTTTATTGGTGTTGATATCCTTGGATACTATGAAAAGCACGTTGTTCCTGCTTATCTGATCGATCTGACCGGTACTGCGCTTGTCATGTTCCCATTGAAACTGGCCATCTTTCTTCCGGTGATCTATATTATAGATACGCAATTCGTTGCCGATGACGAATCAAAGAGGTTAAGGACGTTCGTAAAGATGGTGATAATCATTCTTGGTCTTTCACCTGCGTGCAGGAACACTATCAGAATGGCACTCGGGATCTGATAATAATGGATGAGAGCAACGATATTTCTGTTGATGCCGAATGCAGGGGTGATACTTGCAATGGTGGCTGCAATGTGTGTGAGCATCTTCGTGGTCTCATGCCGGAAATAGGTATCATTGTTCTCTTGTTCATTATCTCTGTCATTGTCGGTTATGCTCATACGGCAGTTGATCCTTCTTCCTCTACCATGTCCCTTGAAGGCTTGGAGGAACTTGTAGAACTTATAATGAGCCTGAACGCTTTTGAAATAATGCTCTTCATCTTTTTCAACAATGCCATAAAAAGCCTCATTGCGTTCGTATTCGGATTGGGCTTTGGCATTATTCCCCTGTTGTTCGTGGTCTTGAACGGTTATATCCTTGGCGTGGTCACCTATCTCGAATCAATGGATAATGGTCTTGCTTATGTTGCCATAGCAATTCTTCCGCATGGTGTGATAGAACTGCCCATGATACTGATCTCGGCTGCAATGGGGCTGAGGATGGGTCTGCTTGTGTTCAATGCACTGGCTGGTAGGGATGTTGCTCTCAAACAGGAGTTCCTGCAGGGTCTGAATGTTTTCTTCCGCTTCATCGCTCCTTTGCTTTTGGTGGCAGCGGCTATCGAAACTTTCATAACTCCTTTGTTGATCGCATTGTTCACCGGGTCGATCTGACCTTTTCGTCATCTTTTAGAATTATGCCCTTTCTCTTGTTGTAGTAAGAATAAGTCTTTTATAACGCATGTTCCATTGTATCACAAAAACCCGGAGAACAAAAAGGATGATCGACAGGAAAGAGATTATTGAGATTGCGGAGAGCTATTATACTGATGACATAAAGATCGGTACAGTTGCTTCTCACTCAGGATTGGATGTATTTGACGGTGCTATCGAGGAAAACTTCGAGACCTTTGCAATATGCCAGGCTGGTCGTGAAAAGACATATACCGAGTACTTCAAGTCAAAAAGGGACGCTAATGGCAATGTTGTGCGCGGTATCGTTGATGATTATGTTGTATATGATAAGTTCAATGAGCTAATGCTTCCAGAGAACCAGCAGAAGCTTGTGGATGACAACGTTCTTTTCATACCCAACAGGTCCTTTACTTCCTACTGCGACATCGATGAGGTCGAGAACGATTTCCGTGTGCCAATGGTCGGAAGCAGGAACATGCTCAGAAGTGAGGAGCGCGGTATGGACCAGGACTATTACTGGCTTCTTGAGAAGGCTGGTCTTCCATTCCCTGAAAGGATAAACGATCCTGAAGATATTGATGAGCTTGTAATGGTAAAGCTCCCTCATGCAGTAAAGAAACTTGAACGTGGCTTCTTCACTGCCGGAACTTACAGTGAATATGTAGAGAAATCCGAGTCCCTTATCAAACAGGGTGTTATTACAAGGGAAGCCCTTGCAGAAGCAAGGATCGAGCGCTATATTATTGGCCCGGTCTTCAATTTTGACATGTTCTATTCCCCTATCGAGGAAGAAATGAACAAGACCGAGATCCTTGGTATTGACTGGAGATTCGAGACAAGTCTGGACGGTCATGTAAGACTTCCTGCACCACAGCAGATGAATCTCGCTGAGCACCAGCTAACTCCTGAGTACACAGTATGTGGTCACAATTCTGCAACACTTCGTGAATCTCTCCTTGAGGAGGTTTTCAAACTTTCAGAACTGTATATCAAGGCATCCAAGGAGTTCTATGACCCCGGTGTAATTGGTCCTTTCTGCCTCCAGACCTGCATTGATAAAGATCTGAACTTCCACATATATGATGTTGCTCCAAGGGTTGGTGGCGGAACGAACGTCCACATGTCCGTTGGTCACCCATACGCCAATACCTTATGGCGCAAACCTATGAGCACAGGAAGACGTGTTGCCTTTGAGGTACGCCGTGCAATAGAATCCGGCCAGCTTGATAAGATCATAACCTAATCTGGATATTTTGAAGCTCCTTGGGAGTTTCTCTTTCTTCTCTTTTTTATTTTGTATTCTTATTTATTGATTTTCATTATCTGGAGGATTCTTTTCATTTGTTTTTATATTCCTCATTCTATAATGCCGAAAGCATTATATATGATATATACAATAATAATTATTATGATGAGGGTGGGGGTGTGTATATTCACATTGCTAAACTGATCAGGAGAAGTTCTCATGAAAATAGTACATGCTCAAACTGTACTTACTGAGGACCAGCTTGAAGAACTCAAGAAAAAGTCAAATGAACCGTCTACAAAGGAAGCTTTGAGCATAGCGGTTCAGCATTATCTTGAGTGTGAGTACACTGAAATGAATGATGAGATGTGGACTCGCAAGCTTGAAAAAGTAGTGCAGAAAAAGCAACAAATTGATTCTAATTGATTAGTAACAATTTATGGAGGAATAATAAAATGTTTAAAATGAATAGAAATGAAGATGCAGTGTCTCCGGTCATCGGTGTTATCCTGATGGTCGCTATCACTGTTATCCTTGCTGCTGTCATTGCAGCATTCGTGTTTGGAATGGCACCACCTGATGTTGCACCACAGGCAAGTGTAAGGGCAAGTGCATCTGAAGCAACTAGTGCTGGTGAATTTGCTATTGTTATGCTTGAGCACCAAGGTGGAGACGGGATTGTACTTTCATCATCAAACACCAAATTCCTTGTTGGTGGAACTGGAGTGAGCTATGCAATTGTTGATAATGAGTTTAGTGCTGGAGAACGTCTTTATCTTGGACTTAAAGGTACAGATTATTTCGTTTCAAGCTCACCATCTGATGTAACGAATTTCACTGCAGCAATTGGAGGCACTGGTGACATTGTCGAAGTAACAGTCATCGATGTTTCAACTCAGCAGATGATTGCTGATATGGATATCAGATTCTAAAACCTTTAAAGAACATGGTGCATGACTGCATCATTCTTTTTTTTTAAATTCAACTCCAGCGACCTTCAGGTGTTGCTTTTGACCTTATTTTGCGTATTCCATAGCATCAACAGACGCTATGTTGTAAGATACTTTGATTATTAACCCCGTAATTCACCTCGATTTTCCGCACAACAATCTTAGTTGAACTGTGCTAATAAGAATATCTGCTTTTCTAATAAATAAATTGTTTTGTGTATTTGGAATCTGATATAGATTTCAAATATTGGTGGGGCATTATGCTATGTTCAAAAATTAAATAAAAAAGTTTTATTGAAATGAAAGTATTTATAATGCAGGATTAAATAAGACGTATTCAAGCCGTCATCGACAATTTCCGATGCAAAGTTCTTTATTTTTTTCAGAATGTTATTTATTGTCCTTAAATTAAAATTGAACAACCAAACAGTGTTCACTTTTTTAGCAAATGGTGTTTGTTTGAGCCGTATTCAATTTCGCTATGCTGCGTTGCAGTTCAATCGGAATGTTTATATGCACGGAGGTATATTTATAAAATTATATTACAACGTAATAATAAATTAGGAGACCATTAAAATGAAACAAAATAGCGAAACTAAAAATGAACAGCGTGGCAAGCCAGTAGTTGCATTTTCACTGGATAGAGCAGTAATTGAAAAACTCGATGATTACAGAAAGACTATTCCAAGGTCAATTTTTGTAAATTACATACTTAACGATTTTTTCGAGGAGAAAATTTAAGGATAAAATAGCAGGTGTGTGAACCCCTTTGCAAAATCCACACCTCTGGGAGAAAACATGTTCAATAATAAAATCTACATAATTATATATAAATATATTGTAAGCGATGTAAACGGTGAGTGGTGCAAATGAGTGCCACAGATATAAGGTTGCAAAGAGCTTTAGGTGTAATTGATAGTAACCATAACGAAA
>Ga0255365_10343_pt1 | contig 11985 bp, 5 predicted proteins | sample ANMaggSeSYBR01J3_FD_182089 | JGI IMG/M metagenome (GOLD analysis project Ga0255365, IMG submission 182089) | Sediment cell enrichment communities from methane seep in Santa Monica Basin, California, United Staets - ANME aggregate JGI... | ecosystem: Environmental > Aquatic > Marine > Cold seeps >... | reverse complement strand
TACATACCGCCCTGTTAAAAATTACCGGAAAGCTTTTGCTACCAGGCAATATGCGAAAGCCAAAAAGAAAGAATAAACAAAACTAAATAAACAAACCAGGCATTATCAATCATGAGAATACTTAACATTATGCTTTGCTGCATGCTTTTTGCAGCAACACAGGTTTTTGGCCAGGGAGTGACCAACAAATCTGCTTTGAATGAATTCTCTAAACAAAAAGCTGCTGAATTCCAGGTCAGGAAAGCAGAAGCTTTGGAATATGCAAACCGAAACAACCTTCCATTTATCATCGACAACGATGAGGTGCTCATGGAGCTGATGTACATTGATGAGCTTGGTCAGCCGCAATACTATATTACAAATAACAGCAATTCATCTGGTACGATTTCTACAAACAAGGTTAATTCAAGCGGAGGTTACGGATACACCCTCGATGGTTCTGGTATGACAGTACATGAATGGGACGGTGGTGCCGTGCGTACTACCCACCAGGAATACAGCGGCAGGGTCGTAATGGGTGATGGGGTTACAGCCTTACATTATCACTCAACACACGTAGCAGGAACAATGATCGCCTCAGGTGTTGTTGCCAATGCAAAAGGGATGGCTCCCAATGCTGATCTCAGGGCTTTTGACTGGAACAGTGACGAGTCGGAGATGGCCAGCGAAGCGGCCAACAATAATGCCCTGGTGTCAAACCACTCTTATGGTTATGGCCGTGGATGGGTGTGGACCGGAACAGCCTGGCAATGGTATGGTAATACCAGTATCAGTACCCAGGAGGATTATCTTTTTGGGTTTTACGACAGCCAGGCACAGGATTGGGATCAGATCGCTTATGATGCTCCCTATTATCTGATTTGTAAATCAGCAGGAAATGACCGGGGTGATGGTCCGTCAAATCCACCTTATCCGCTTGATGGACCATATGACTGTGTTTCGCACGCCGGAATAGCCAAAAATCTTTTAACGGTTGGGGCTGTTGAAGATATACCGGGAGGTTATACAACACCTTCAAGCGTAGTTATGAGCTCTTTCAGCGCATGGGGTCCTGCCGACGACGGCCGTATCAAACCTGATGTGGTTGCCAATGGCGTGAGCCTTTATTCAACGGATAGTGGCAGCGACAATGATTATACTTCTCTGAGTGGTACTTCCATGTCTACTCCCTCAGCTGCAGGCTCTGCCATCCTGCTTCAGGAACATTATGAAAATCTGAACGGTACAGGCAATTATATGCTGGCCTCAACACTGAAGGCCGTGATCATTCATACTGCCGATGAGGCTGGAAGCAATGCCGGTCCCGACTACGAATTTGGATGGGGCTTAATGAACACACTGGCTGCAGCAGACGTGATCTCTGATGACGCATCTCTTAATACAATAGAAGAAATTACACTTAATAACGGTACAAGCTACCAGCGTACAGTTACTGCAGATGGCAATCAGCCATTACAGGTAACCATTGTGTGGACTGATGTTCCGGGTACGCCGGTTGGTGCATCACTGGATCCGATAGATCCGATGATCGTGAATGAGCTTGACCTCAGGATCACTCAGGCTTCTAATACCTACTATCCATGGAAACTTGACAGGAACAATCCTACCAATGCTGCATCACGTAGTGGGGAAAACAATGTGGATAATGTGGAGGTAGTAACCATCGATAACCCCTCTGCCGGAGTTGACTATACCATCGTGATCGATCATGACGGTTCACTTTCTGGCGGATCGCAGGTATTTTCTTTGATTGTAAGCGGGATTGGCACTGCCACACCGCTTCCTCCTGTTGCAGACTTTTCTGCTGATGAGACAAACCCACTTACAGGCTCAACAGTTACTTTTACTGATCTTTCAACCAATGGGCCTACAAACTGGGACTGGTCATTCAGTCCGGCAACTGTTACTTTCGTAAATGGAAGCAGTTCAGGATCACAATACCCGGAAGTTACTTTTGATGTGGCTGGAAGCTATGATGTTAGCCTGATAGCTACAAATGCACATGGATCTGACACTGAATTTAAATCTTCATACATCACTGTTAGTGACCCGCAGCCATTTTCACTGCCATGGACAGAAGATTTTGAAGGTGCTATCACGACTACATATACCGCAAATGCTGCATCTATAAACGGACTACCTGAATGGGCTTATGATAAAACTGCTGATGGGCGTTTACGTTTTACTGCTGGAAGCGGATTCTATTTGTCAGGCAGCCATGCAGCTACCCTCGATGCCAACCCTTCCGGTACATATTCTGTTAATAACCTCACTGCAACGCTTGATCTTACTAGTTATGCTTCCTGCACTAATTTGGAACTATCATTCAATTTTATGCATCATGGGGAAGAGTCACATGGAAACGACCGTGTTTGGATCAGGGGCAGTAACAGTGACAGTTGGATAGAGATATATGACCTGTACTCTAATCGTGGAACAGCTGGTGCATGGAACTATGTAAACCAATTTGATATTGATGCATTGCTCGGCGCAGCAGGGCAGTCGCCAACGTCTACTTTCCAGATTCGCTTTGGCCAGGAAGATAATTACCCTGCAACAAGCACGACAGCCAGCGATGGATTTACTTTTGATGATATTACCATTAAGGAAATTGATCCAAGCGCTTATACGATCAGCACGTTTCCATACTCTCAAAGCTGGGAAGATGGAATCGGTTTGTGGTGTCAGAGTACCAATGATGATTTTGACTGGAGCAGGAACAGCGGAGGAACGCCATCGAGCTCGACCGGGCCCTTAAATGCACACGACGGTACATATTATATGTTTACTGAATCATCCAGTCCAAGAGTAAATGGTGATGAAGCACACCTGGAAGCTACTTTCAACTTCAGTGCACTTCAAACTCCTGAGCTTTCATTCTTCTATCACATGTTTGGAATATCTATTGCTTCTTTGCATGTTGATGTTTATGACGGTAGCTGGAACAACAGTGTGTGGTCGGCCGTGGGCCCTCAGCAAAATGCACAGGGCGATCCTTATGAACAAGCTGTGATAGACCTCTCTGCATGGGGTGGACAAAATGGTATCGTGGTACGTTTCAGGGGGATCGTAGGCAGTGGGGCTGGTTCAACATATTACAGCGACATGGCCATCGATCTCATCGAAGTAAATGGCAGTGCATTACCTAACCCACCCGAAGCTGATTTTGTGGCAAGCAATACAGATATTGGAACAGGTGGCAATGTACAATTTACTGACCTTTCGACTTATAACCCCACCGAATGGGAATGGACTTTTGAAGGTGGTACTCCGGCTAACAGTCCTTTACAGAATCCAAGTGTGACTTATAGCACGGCCGGGACCTATACCATTACTCTGACAGCGACCAACAGCATTGGTTCCGATACAGAAACCAAGACAGGGTATATTATGGTTAATGATGCTCCTGTTGCCGACTTTATTGCTCCTACGAATGAAATAAATGAAGGTGAAAGCGTACAGTTTACGGATCTCAGTATAAACAATCCTGATACATGGTCCTGGACTTTCGAAGGTGGAACACCAACGAGTAGCAACGCACAACATCCGCTTGTGGTTTATAACACCCCGGGTACCTATACTGTTACACTTGTTGCAAGCAATGCTTACGGTTCGGATACGGAAACAAAAACCGCTTATATTACGGTTAATAATATACCCACACCTCCGACAGCGAACTTCGTTGCCGATCAAACATCGGTGATTGAAGGGGAGATGATCAGTTTTACGGATCTTTCTTTGAACGACCCAACCTCCTGGTTATGGACATTTGAGGGTGGTTCTCCTGCCTCTGCAACTTCTCAGCATCCTGATGTTATTTATAACACGGCCGGCATTTATACCGTTGAATTAACTGTAACCAATGCCGATGGCTCAAATATGGAAACTAAGATCGATTATATTACTGTGACTATCGCACCAACACAAACAGAACTCAGTTTTACTGACTTTGAAGGCGGTTGGGGTATCTGGACTGACGGAGGTGATGATTGTTCATTATACACCAACGGAACATATGCATGGAACGGAAAGAGTGCTGCTGATATTCAGGATAATTCCGGCGTTGCATCTTCTTTTTATATGACAAACGGGGTAGATATTCATACAGCCGGCTATACCAAGTTGGAAATTGAGTTTTACTTTGTTGCCATCAGCATGGATAATACCAAAGAAGATTTTTGGGTGCAATACTATGATGGTACAGCCTGGAATACAGTGGCTATCTTTACTAAGGGAATTGATTTTGAAAATAATGCATTCTATGTTGCCACTGTCAATATTTTTGAGACGGGCTATATTTTCCCCGATAATATGAAGATCAGGTTTATGTGCGATGCCAGTGGTAATAGGGATGATGTGTTTATTGATGATATCAGGATAACAGCATCGTTTGACATTAAACCCAATGCAAGTTTAATTTTTGTCAAAAACCTAATTGATGACCCCCGGTTTATCGCATCGGATAATAATGAAGGCCAACAGATAAAAATATATCCGAACCCTGTACAAGATCAGCTGAAGATTGAAGTACCCGACGCAGAAGATCTGCAAGTGTACATCTTTAGTGTAACAGGCCAATTAATGTATGAAGGAAAGGAGCTTGACGTGCAGGAGAGCATCAATGTGGCTAATTTTAAGAAAGGTTTATATATTGTGAAAGTGATCAGCGATGGTGAAATTTTCACCACCAAACTCATTAAGCAATAACCCTTTGATAATACTTAGACCCCCTGCTGTGATGGCAGGGGTTTTTTTTATGGAAAACTCTTTGAGACCTCAAGTCGAATATCCCCCGAGGAAGCACCAACAAGGAAGTCATATTTGCCTGGAATAAGTAAATATTCCTGGTTTTCGATATTCCAACGTTTCATGAAGTTAATGTCGATAGGGACTTTCACTGTGATTGTTTCACCGGAAGGGATGGATATACGCTTGAAACCCACCAATGTTTTTATTGGGCTTCTGGCACCGGATACCGGGTGCCGGGCATAAATCTGGATCACTTCCTCTCCTGTAATCTTACTATTGTTCCTTAATTCAAGTTTTAATTCCCATTGCATTTTTTCTCCTGAGGCCTGCTGTTGAATACTTACGTTAAGATATTCAAATGTACTGTACGAAAGTCCATGACCGAAGGGGTAAAGCACTTCATCTTCAAAAAACCGGTAAGTCCTGTTGGCCATGCTATAGTCATCGAAAGGAGGGAGATCATCTGTGCTTCTGTAAAAGGTGATTGGTAAGCGGCCTGCCGGGTTCACATTGCCAAAGATGACATCTGCCAGGGCGTTACCGCCTTCCTCTCCCGGGTACCAGACGAAGAGCATTGCATCAGCCATTGCGGCCACTTCAGGCATGGCAATGGCACTGCCTCCGGTAACAACTACAATGAGCTTTTTGTCGCCGATCCGCTCCTTTAGCTTTCGGATATATTCCACCTGGTTGGCTGGCAATTCAATGCTGCTGCGGTCTCCTCCTTCCAGGTTTAGCATGGCATCGCCTTCTTCTCCTTCCAGCAATCTGTTAATGCCTACAACTGCAATCACAACATCTGCAAAACCGCTATGCCAGAAGCCATAAAAAATGCTATCGTTGTTCAACAATACTCCCCTGGTATAGTCTACGGCTATGGCAGGGTTGGCATGACCAACGATGCCCTCAAGAATGGTGACCATTTCCCCTGAATACCCATTGTAATTTCCCACCAGCGCAGAAAGGTCTGCTGCCATTGGTCCTGTGACAAAGATTCCGTTTATACTGTCTTGATTCAATGGCAGGACGCCATTGTTTTTCAGGAGTACGATCGATTTAATTGCCGCCTCCCTGGCCAGTTCGCGATGCTTACTGCAATTTACCACATACGGAGGGATGGATGTATATGGATTAAGGCTGTCGGGATCAAACAAGCCAAGCTTAAACCGGGTTTGGAGTAAGGGCCTGAGTATATCATCCACCTCTTTTTCCGTGATCATTTTCAAATCAACAGCTTCCGGCAGGTATTTGTAAATGTATCCACAATTCAGGTTCACACCAGCCTTTGCAGCCATAACAGCAGCCTCAATGCGCGTTTCCACCACCTCGTGTCTTGCCCAGATATCATCCAGAGCCCAGCAATCCGATACCACGTGTCCGTTGAAGCCGTATTCATCACGAAGAATATCCTGCAAAAGAAAAGGACTTCCGCAGCATGGCTCATCAAAGGTTCGATTGTAGGCGCACATCACAGCCTCAACATTTGCTTCCACCAGCTCCCTGAATGCAGGGAGGTAGGTTTCACGGAAATCAATTTCATCGGGAGTGGCATTAAAATAATGCCTTGTTGCCTCAGGTCCGCTATGCACCACATAGTGTTTTGCGCATGCAGCTACTTTAAGATAATCAGGATCATTTCCCTGGAGGCCTCTTACGAAAGCTTTTCCCATCATGGCAGTCAGGTAAGGGTCTTCACCGTAAGTTTCCTGTCCGCGACCCCAACGAGGGTCGCGAAAGATATTGATGTTGGGCGACCAAAATGAAAGCCCCATATTTTGTGCCCGGTGGCCTTTTCTGACGGCTGCATGATGCTTGGCCCTGGCCTCATCAGAAATGGCTTCTGCCACTTCGTAAATCAGCTTATCATCAAAAGTGGCAGCAAGCCCGATGGCCTGGGGAAAAACCGTGGCCTTGCCGGCTCTACCTACCCCATGCAAACATTCGCTCCACCAATTGTATTCCGGTATTCCAAGCCGGTCAATGGCCGGGCTGTTATATAACATCAAAGAGGCCTTCTCATCAATGCTCAGTTTTGAGAGCAGGTCTTCAACACGTACATTCATCGGGATGGAAGGATCGAGGTATGGATAGGTATAGTTTTGCGAAAAGCAAACCGAAAAACTTATTACAGAAAAGATAAGTACCAGTATATTTCTCATATTAATGGTTATTATTGAGTCGGTATGGCAGAAATTTCTCCTGTTAATCTAAGTTCTAACAGCATCACCCCTTCATCTTCCATGAAGTTACATGACACTTCTATGTTGCGTGTACCCGGACTTATTGCCAGGCTGTTTTTGTCGAGGCTGATCGACTTAAGCAACTGCCACTCAGAATTGTATACATTGGCATACTGCCCATCATATTTAAGATGTTCTCCTTCAGTTAGCTTTACAGGAATGGTGACCATCTTGTTGCCGTCAATTTCCATTTGGGGGTTGATGAGGGTTCCTTTCTTTGCAGTGATAATGAATTGAAGCAGCTGTTCTTCTCCTGGATTATCGAAACCCAGTGAAGAGGTGTGCGGTTCCCCGGGCTGGCGCTGCCTGAACTCATGATTGAGTCGATATGTATGTATCCTGCTGAGAAAAAGCACTCCATCATTATTTTGCAAATGAAATTCATTATTCACATCTTCCATCAGCACCTTCTGTTCTGTCGTAAAAAGGCCTGTCATTCGGGCTTCTTCCCATAAAGCTATCGCATCCAGAATATCATTTGTAAAACCATTCCTTTCGAGGGCATCATATGAAGTTACGAAAGCATAACCGGCATCGAAAGCGGCCGAGCGGGCCAGCAGCCATTCAATATCCTCTATTCCGGTTTCGGGCTTCATCAGGAACCAGCCCAACATATTAGGGATATAGTTCCGGTCAAAATATTTTTGGTTTTTCAGGCGGTATTCGGTCTGGCTTTCACGGAAGCCGGCATACCAGGGTTCTCCCCAGTTCATGCGGGTAAAAATATGCCAGAAGTAATGGGAGGATCGGCTGGCATCAGCAATATAATGTGACCTGATGTCGTCATCCAGGCTGTTGAACCAGGTATTTGTAAAAAGGATTTCCCCATAATTGCCCATACCGGTTGATCTGCATCCCTCCAAACCATCGAAAGAGATTTGCCTTACACCTGTTTCATTATAAAGTTTGGCTATGTTCTTTGCTATCTCAAAAGTCAGGTCCGGGTTCGAAAGGAAAACCTTATAAGCGTGATCGGCGAGTTTGAAAATTGTATCTTTCGCGGAATGGGATGATGCTCTTGTGCCATAGGCCCCACGCTGGCAATCGATCAGGGTCCAGGGTTCTGTTTCGCTAATTGCCGCATAGCGGATGATCTCATTCCCAATACGCACAGCCTTAAGATAATTATTCCTGAACTGATTAAATCTTGATGGCACCTCAATGATGATCTCCTCATCAGCGGGGCCGATGGCTTTTTCGATAAATGAGAAACCAACTTCTGCCAGCCTTGGATCCGGCACCGGTGTTACATAAGCATCATTGGTCGTAATGAAATTGGAAAGGGTGTGCAAACCGAGTGAGATGCCTTTTGCATCGGCTTTGTCTACACATCTTTTCAGGCTTTCCCTTCCTTCCGGGAAAAACCCCTTATTTAGTTTAAAATGCCCCCAGGTCTCAAAAGGGCCTGAATGATACAAATATTTAAGCCCGGCCCTTTCAGTATATTCTAATGCCTTCTCAAAATCATCTTCACCAAATCCCATGATCATATAGGCCGATGAGGCTTCCGCTGCTGTCTTGCTCCATTGCCCATGCAGTTCAGGGTGGGGAAGGCCCTCACCTGTTTCAACATCAGAAATTGTTGAAAGAACATTTTCCGGTGAGCATCCAAAAATGGCTACGGAAGAGCCGATCAGGCCATTATCATCAAAAGACTTAACAATGTAATTATCATATCCCCAGTTTGCCACCGACCGATCATCGTATCGACTGCGGCAATAAGCATGTAGTGCACTGCCACCCTCCACGGGCCGGGCTGCTTCGATGCGATAGAGCGTATGGGCAATGCCTCCCTTTTTGAGATCGGAATAGTCGTCCTGGTCGAAATAATCCATCTCGGGCATCACGTCATTCTCCAGCCAGGGGTATCCCCCAAGTGTTTTTGGGTTAAGGGATTGTATGCCTATGGCAAAATCAATATTTCTGACTACCCCAACCGTTTCACCAATGGTTTCGCCTATATTGGTATATACCGGTCCCCAGATAAGCAGGTCGGGTTTGTCTTTTGAGCGAATGTTATACAACTCAAAAGAGAGATATTTTTTATTCTGGATTACCTTAACCTTTACTTCCCTGTCGCCGGGGAAATAGAAATAAAGCATATTCTCTTCTAAATTATAATCCATCGATCGTGCATGAATAATCTCATCTGAAAACCGCATGTTAATGAGGTAAGATGAAGAGTCGGCGAGCAGGTAATCACCGCCCTTATCTAGGTCGTAAAGGTGGGTGATCTTACCTCTTTCATCTATGTTGACGCCCAGATCACCGGCGATGAACTCGAAATCGTCATCGAAACTTGAACAAGCGCCCATGAATAAAATAAGTATAAATAGAAAAGGAAGAAATGCTTTTTTCATTTTTATCGTGGTTTGAGATAATAAAGATAGGGATTTGAGTGGGTAGTGCAAAAGTGTTTTTACCGAAAAGGACAGAAAATTTCTTTCCGATTCTCAGTAAAATAAGTGCCGAGTATAGCAGGTGAAGAGTTTCGTGATACTTAGTACATAATACTTGGTACGATTTATTACTTTTGCAGCATGGCAAACAATGAGGATTTTTTTAAGAAAGTGATCTCCCATGCCAAAGAGTATGGGTTTGTGTTTCCTTCAAGTGAAATATATGATGGTTTGAGTGCTGTTTATGATTACGGGCAATATGGCGTTGAGTTGAAAAATAATATCAAGGCTTTTTGGTGGAAATCCATGGTACAGCTTCATGAGAATATCGTTGGTGTGGATACCGCCATTTTTATGCATCCAACCATTTGGAAGGCTTCAGGGCATGTTGATGCTTTTAGCGATCCCATGATCGACAACAAAGATTCAAAAAAGCGCTACCGTGCAGATGTATTAGTAGAAGACTATTTGGCAAAGATAGAAGGCAAGATCAACAAGGAAGTGACGAAAGCAACCAAGCGATTCGGTGACAGCTTTGATGAACAGCAATTCATCACCACGAACCCAAGAGTTGTTGGCTATCATGAGAAGATCGGGGAGATCAAAAAGCGTCTTTACTCCGCCATGGATAATAATGACCTGGCCGGAATTAAAACACTGATCGAAGATCTGGAAATCGCTTGTCCTGTGTCAGGTTCAAGGAATTGGACAGATGTTCGCCAATTCAATCTCATGTTTACTACCCAGATGGGCTCACTTTCAGAAGGGGCTAACGAAATATATCTCAGGCCTGAGACCGCACAGGGAATATTTGTGAATTTCCTGAATGTGATGAAGTCAGGCCGGATGAAAGTACCTTTCGGGATTGCCCAGATCGGAAAGGCATTCAGGAATGAGATTGTTGCACGGCAATTCATATTCCGCATGCGTGAGTTTGAGCAGATGGAAATGCAGTTCTTTGTGAAACCCGGTGAAGAACTCAAGTGGTTTGAATACTGGAAAGAACAACGCATGAACTGGCATCTCTCCATGGGCATTCCGGCAGAGAAATATCGTTTTCATGATCATGAAAAGCTGGCACACTATGCCAATGCAGCTACCGACATTGAATTTGACTTCCCGATTGGGTTTAAAGAACTTGAAGGCATTCATTCCCGGACCGACTTCGACCTGAATGCGCACCAGGAATATTCAGGTAAAAAATTGCAGTATTTCGATCCTGAATTAAACCAAAGCTATGTGCCGTATGTGGTAGAAACATCTATTGGCCTTGACCGGACATTCCTTGCTGTTTTAAGTTATTCCTATATGGAAGAAAAACTGGAAGATGGTTCAGAACGTATAGTCATGAAGATTCCTTCCGTTCTTGCTCCAATCAAAGCAGCTATTTTGCCACTTGTAAAAAAGGATGGTATGCCCGATAAGGCGCGTGAGATTATGGACAGCCTGAAAATGGATTTTATGTGCCAGTATGACGAAAAGGATGCCATTGGCCGCCGATATCGCCGCCAGGATGCCATTGGAACTCCTTATTGTATCACGATTGATCATCAGACCCTTGAGGATAATACTGTTACCATCCGCGAACGCGATAGCATGAAACAGGATCGTATCTCAGTTGTGGAGATTGGAAATATCATCAGGGATAGACTAAAATTCTAAGCCTCATTTATTATTGTAGGCCGTCATAGTCTGATCGATCCCCCTCACCACAAGACTTTTCACCATTTCGACTGCGGTTTTTATTTTCGGGATCATAAGCTCTTCTTCTTCGTGGGTCCATTTGCCCAGGACATAGTCAGACTGGTATCCCCGGGAAAAGTCGTTACCGATTCCTATCCTCAGGCGGGGGAAAGCTTCAGCACCGAGGGTGATAATAATATTTTCGAGTCCGTTATGGCCGCCATCACCGCCCTTTTTACGCAGGCGCAGTGTGCCGAGGGGCAGCGCAATATCATCGGTGATGATCAGGGTCCTTTCGGCAGGGATATTTTCCTTTTCCATCCAGTACCTGACCGCTTTACCACTCAGATTCATGTATGTAGCGGGTTTGATGACCACCAGGGTCTTGCCACGAAACCTGATCTTTGTAACTGTTGCATAGCGCTCAGATTTAAAACTTGCTTCTGCTGCTTGTGCCAGGGCGTCTGCAATTATAAAACCGATGTTATGCCTGGTATTGGCATATTCATCACCGATATTTCCGAGTCCGGCAATCAGGTATTTCATATCGCAAAGGTAATAATATAGGGTTAAAGATTTCAGTGTTCCAGTGTTTCAGTGTTCCAGTGTTTCAGTGTTATAAAAATTTACATAGAACATGAAAATTGCAAAATGGAACATGAAATCCCCTTGCACCTTATAGCTATAAAAAAATGCACCCCCGGGTGAGAGTGCATTCGCTATTATTTTTGTAAATAGTTGTCGCTTACTTAGCAGGGGTATAACCGCCTTCTGCAGGCTTGGCACCTCCTTCAGCTGGTTTTCCTTTGCCTTCACCTTCTGCAGCACCTTCACCTTCTTCGCCTTCTTCGCCTTCTTCACCTTCTTCACCTTCTTCGTCTTCAACCTCCTCCTCAACTGCAATACGGGTAACT
>Ga0255365_10341_pt1 | contig 12049 bp, 6 predicted proteins | sample ANMaggSeSYBR01J3_FD_182089 | JGI IMG/M metagenome (GOLD analysis project Ga0255365, IMG submission 182089) | Sediment cell enrichment communities from methane seep in Santa Monica Basin, California, United Staets - ANME aggregate JGI... | ecosystem: Environmental > Aquatic > Marine > Cold seeps >... | reverse complement strand
ATTGGAACTTGATGAATATAGATTTGATTCTCAAAAAACAAGAAGAAAACTTGACCGGCTTGTTGGATATCAACTCTCCCCTCTTTTGTGGAGAAAAGTACAACGAGGACTCAGTGCAGGTAGAGTTCAATCTGTTGCAGTAAAAATAATCTGTGACAGAGAACGTGAAATAAGGGCATTTACCCCGGAAGAATATTGGAGCATTACAGTAGATTTAGAAGCTGACATGCCACCGGTGTTTAATGCTTCTCTTACAAAAATAAAAGGTAAAAAAACAAAAATTTCAAATGAAGCAATGGCTTTAAAAGTAACTGAAGATTTGAATAAGCTCCCATATGTTGTTGATGATGTAAAAAAGAAACAAATAAAACGGAATCCGCTTCCACCTTTTATAACAAGCAAATTACAGCAGGATGCTATAAACAGACTTAGATTCTCAGCTAAAAAAACAATGATTGTAGCCCAGCAATTGTATGAAGGTATTGAAATAGGAACAGGCGGGCCCGAAGGATTAATTACTTATATGCGTACTGATTCAACTCGAATTGCATCAGATGCAGCTTTTGAAGCAATGGGTTTTATTGAAAAAAAATTTGGGAAAGAATATACTCTTCCCAAGCCAAGGTTTTTCAAAAATAAAAAATCTGCTCAGGATGCCCATGAAGCCATCAGACCCACTTCAGTCACAATTACTCCCGGAAAAATACAAAATTTTTTGTCAAAGGATCAGTTTAAACTTTATGACTTGATATGGAAACGATTTGTTGCTTCCCAGATGGCCCAGGCAAAAATTGACCAAAAAACAATTGTTATCAAAGCAGGAACTGACTATCAACTTAGCGTTGGTGGTAGTACAATTACGTTTCCTGGATTTATGAAACTTTATAAAATAGATGAAAAAAAATCTGAGACACCCAAGCAGGAACTACCTGTACTTGAAAAAGGTGCAAAGCTTAATAAGAAAAAAGTACATACTAAACAACACTTTACAAAACCACCTGCAAGATTCTCAGAAGCATCCCTTGTAAAAGAACTGGAAGAAAACGGTATTGGAAGACCTAGTACATATGCTGCTATACTTTCAACTATACGTGACAAGGGATATGTAGAACTTATTAAACGATATTTTGTCCCCAGCGAGCTTGGTTTTATTGTTAATGACCTTCTTGTGGATTCCTTTCCTGAAATTCTCACTGCAAAATTTACCGCCAGCCTGGAAAATAATCTTGACAGTATTGAGTTGGGCAAAAAAACCTCAATTGAAGTATTAAAAGAGTTCTATTCCCCTTTTAAAGAAAAACTTGATCTGGCTGATGAAAATATGCTCAACGTTAAAGGAGTTGGAGTTAAAACCGACCTTAAATGCCCTGTATGCAACAAGGACTTAACATTGAAAATTGGAAAAAATGGACATTTTATTGCCTGTTCAGGCTATCCTGACTGCTCATTTACAAGCAACTATGAAAGAGATGAAAAAGGTAATATTAAAATTATTAAAAAAAATATAGACAATACCAAGGTAAAAGAATGTGCAAAATGCGGCAAAGATATGGTTCTAAAAGACGGAAAATATGGTAGTTTTCTTGCCTGTACCGGGTATCCGGAATGTAAACACACAGAATCCATAAATGGCGACTCAAATGGCCGTGAGATTGGTATGAAATGCCCTGTTGAAAAATGCTCGGGTTCTGTGGTTGAAAAAAAATCCAAGCGGGGAAAAATATTTTTCGGCTGTAATCAATATCCTGATTGCACTTTTGCAACATGGGATAAACCCGTTGACAAAAAATGCCCTGACTGTGGTTCTTTATATCTTTTGGAAAAAAACACCAAAAAAGACGGAAAATTTCTCAAATGCCCTGAAAAAGACTGTCAATATAAAAAAATTTTAGATCCCTGATTTGAATTCAGTTAAAGCTTAATCACTAACTCTTTCAACATATTCTCTTGTTCTGGTATCAATTTTTATTTTTTCCCCCTGATTTACAAAAGGCGGAACCTGAATTTCAATGCCTGTTTCTATTGTTACAGGTTTATAACTCCCTGTTGCAGTATCTCCCTTTGCCCATGGTTCAGCCTTGGTGACAAGAAGATTTACAAAATTTGGCAAAGTTATTTCTATTGCCTGACCATTAAAAAGAAGAATATCACACTTAGTATTTTCAATTAATAAATCAATGGCATCTCCAACTTGTTCTTCAGTTAAAAATTCCTGTTCATAATTACTTGTATTCATAAAGCAATAACTCTGGGCATCAGCATACAAATATTCCATTTCCTGTTGTTCCAAGGCAGCTTTCGGAAATTTATCTCCTGAACGATATGTTTTTTCAAACTGAGTCCCGTTGATCATATTTTTAAGTTTGCATTTATATAAGGCCTGACCTTTACCCGGTTTTTTAAATTGGAAATTTACAACTACATGAGGGGCTCCGTCAATTTCAAATTTAAGCCCTTTTCTCAAATCACTTGCATCATACATATATTACTCCTGAATTTAATTATAATACTTTTTGTGTTATATAGACTACTAAAAGTAATCATATATCTATTGCATTAGCAATTATAACATAAACTACCTTGATTTTTTGCTAATAATATAGGAAAAAGTATTTTTTAAGATAAAAATTATTAAAAACAAATATTCAGGACAAACAAAATGATTGTTATTATTGATTTTGGCTCGCAATTTAATCAACTGATCGCACGGCGGGTACGAGAACATCAAATCTATTGCCAGATTGTACCCTCAAATATTAACTTTGAAAATATCAAAAAAATGAAACCCCAGGGTATTATCCTCTCAGGTGGCCCTTCCAGTATATACGAAAAAAACAGCCCTACTCTTGATAAAAAGATATTCGATCTGGGTATTCCGGTGCTTGGAATATGTTATGGCATGCACTACATGATTAATGCCCTTAAAGGAAAAATTAAACGGGCTGAAAAACGAGAATATGGATTTGCAGAACTGAAAATAGGAAAACAAGACCCTTTGTTTACTGACCTTGGGCAAACTCTTCAATGCTGGATGAGCCATGGCGACTCACCGGAAGAACTGCCCTCCGGTTTCACATCCATTGCTTCAACTGAAAATACTAAAAATGCAGCAATTGCAAATTTTGAAAAAAATTTTTACGGACTTCAATTTCATCCTGAAGTAGAGCACTCACACAAAGGCTCTGAAATGATTAAAAATTTTCTCTTCAATGTTTGTAAATGTACAAAAAACTGGACAATGGGATCATTTGCTGAAAAGACCATCCAACAAATTAAGGACAAAGTACAAGATAAAAAAGTTATTATGGGACTGTCCGGCGGTGTTGACTCTTCCGTAGCTGCAAGCCTAATCCATAAAGCAATAGACAAAAACCTTTATTGTATTTTTGTTGACAATGGACTTTTAAGAAAAAATGAAAAATCAGATCTTGAAAAAAACCTGTATTCTCATCTGGATATGAATATAAAATTTGTTGATGCAAAAGAAAAATTTCTAACTGCCCTTAAAGGTGTGTCTGACCCTGAAAAAAAAAGAAAGATAATAGGAAATCTTTTTATTGAAGTGTTTGAATCAGAAGCAGATAAGATCGATGATGCTGAATTTTTAGGCCAGGGGACTTTATATCCTGATATTATTGAATCAAAATCTGCTTTTGGCGGTCCCACGTCAATAATAAAATCCCATCACAATGTTGGCGGTCTCCCTGAAAAAATGAAACTTGACCTTATTGAGCCCCTTGATTTGTTGTTTAAGGATGAGGTCAGGAAACTGGGGTTAAGCCTTGGACTAAATGAAGACTTAGTCTTCAGACAACCTTTTCCAGGACCCGGTCTTGCCATTCGAATCATGGGAGAAGTGACTGAAAAAAGACTATCGATCTTAAGAGAAGCTGATGCACTTGTTTTAGAAGAAATCCAGAATGCTGGTTTATACAGAAAACTCTGGCAATCATTTGCTATTTTATTACCGATAAAAAGTGTTGGGGTTATGGGGGATAAGCGTACCTACGATAATTGTATTGCCATACGAGCTGTTAACAGCAATGATGCAATGACGGCAGACTGGGCAAAATTACCCCATGATCTCTTAGGAAAAATTTCCAATAGAATTATCAATGAGGTAGATCATGTTAACAGAGTTGTATTTGATATTACCTCAAAACCTCCCGGCACAATAGAATGGGAATAAATAAGTTTAATAAAAATAAAGGATATATTCAATGAAAGAGCTAAGAATTGGCGGCTTTGATCATGAAGATAACAAATCAGTTGTTTCAGAGCATAACAAAGAAATCAATACATTGAGAATTGACAAGCTTAGCAACAGAATCACAATTATTTCCATAATTATTCCATGCATAATTGGCGCTATACTCATATTTGGTTACTTTGACATGCAGGAGACTGTCATTGATGTTAATAATGAAAAGCAAACTAAAATTTTGGAAATTACAAAACAATTTGAAAAAAGAACTAATGCTCTTGATGTACAACTTGCAAAAATCCAATCAATGCTTGAAACGACACTGCCTGGAATTAATAAAAAAATAACAAAACTTGAAGGTAGCCTTGCAAAGTTATCCTCCCAAAAGGCAGACAAAAAAAAGACAGGTAAGGATATTGCCAAGCTCAACTCTGTCACTTCTAAAAATAAAACTGCCTTAGGCAAAACTGAAAAAGAAATTAAAAAAAATCAATCCTTGATTAATGACACAAAAACCAAGCTTGAAACAAATATTGCTGATATAGATAAAAAATTAAATGCAGAATCTTTATTAATATCAGAATACGAAAATTCAGTTGCAACAACGTCAAAAAACCTGAGTATTCTGGAAAAAAGATATAATGAATTTAAAAAGAATGCTCTTACTAATCAAACTCTTGATAATAAACTTGACAAGATGAATCAGACAATCAATACAAAACTTGATAAGCTTGAACAAAAAATTACAACTACTTCAAAAAAAGCTCAATCCAATCCTGTGGAGAAAAAGGTAACACCAAAAAAGAAGGCGCCTGAAACACCACCCAAAGATGAGCCAATTGTTGAAGAGGTATTAAAAGAATAATAAAAGAGATAAACTAAAAAAACTTGTTGCATTTGATTCCAAGATCAATACCTATGATCAACTAATTAGCTTCTATAATCAATTCATCGCCCGGATGAATGATACTCCTGTGTGATAAATTATTCCATTTTATAAGGGATGAAAGCCTTACATTATATTTTTTTGCAATCAAAGCAAGGTTCTCCCCTGTTCTGACCCTATGAATTTTTCCGTCATCAGAGCCCTGCCATTTAGCAAAGTACTCGTCAAATCTTGCTTCAAATTGTTGTATTAATCCTTTTGGAACTAAAATTGAATTCTTGCCTTGAGCAAGATGGTATCCACGTAATTCAGGATTCATTGCTTTAATTGTTCTAAAGGAAACTCCTGCTGCTTTCGCAACTAATGCAATGGGAAGCTGGCGGGAGGAATTAATATTTATTTTATCAAATTCAAAGACAGGATAATAATCTTGTTTTTGAAAAATAAATCCAAACTTTTGAGGATTTTCCATAATAAACTTTGCTGCTATGATTTTAAAAACATATCTTTGAGTTTCTTCTGACAGATATAATGAATAAAATTCATCGGTTTCCTGAACTTTAATTTGATTTTTTAAGCCACGGGCTCCCATATTGTATGCGGCAACAGAAAGGAACCAATCATCAAATTGTCTGTTAAGCTCTTTTAAATATTTACAGGCTGATCTGGTTGATTTAAATAGATTACGTCGTTCATCAATTTTATAGTTAATTTTCAATCCATACATCTTACCAGTAGGTCGCATAAACTGCCAATATCCGACTGCCCCTTTATGAGAGCTTACATGAGGTCTCAGACCACTCTCTATCACAGCAACATATTTCAAATCATCAGGAAGGTCTGCCTGGTTTATAATTTTTTCCATATGGGGAAAATATTTTGAAGCTCTTTTAATCCACAAAATTACCTGGGGTCTGTCCCAAAGTGCCAGCAGAACTTCTTTTTCCAGCCTTTCTCTTACATCTTGTCTATAAAGAGGAACCTGATTGCCGCAAAAGAACAAAGGCTCTGAAAACCTCACACATTCTATCAAGGAAGGCAATTCAAACTCATTTGAATAAATTTTATTTGTATCATCAGCAAAAGATGACAAAGTAATCGCAAAGAACACGCACCAACAATACAATACAAGGCGCATCAAGCAAATTATCCCAATCTGTTTATTATTGTTTTTAAATTCCATTTTACAATTCTCTCAAATCAAAACATCCAAGTCAATAAATTATGAAATATACCCAAATCTATGAAAGTATTTATACTTTTTCCTGAGTATGATAGTATTTGATTTTTTTTATTTTATACTTAAATTTAAAGGTAATAAATTAAAAGTCATTTAAAATGAATATTCAATGGTTTCCCGGACATATGAAAGAATCAATGGAATTATTAAAAAATTCCATATCAAAAGCAAATATCATTCTGGAAATTGTTGACGCAAGGCTGCCTTTTTCCAGCTCCAATCCCAATATCAAAAAAATTTGTAAAAATATCCTGAAAATAAAAATATTAAATAAAAATGATATTGCAGACCCTGCTGTTACAAAAGCATGGCTTGATTATTTTAAAGATAACAATGAAAAAGCTCTTGCCATTACAGGACGAAACCCTAAAGAGACAAAACGTGCAATTGAATATTGTCAAAGAATTACTAAAAAAAACAAAGCTCAAAAAACCAAAATTATGGTTATTGGGATTCCAAATACGGGTAAATCAACCATAATAAATTCTATTGTCGGCAAAAAAGCTGCAAAAACAGGAAATGTTCCTGCCATTACCAGGCATAATCAAAGAATGGCAACAAAAGATATAGACATCTATGACACTCCAGGTATACTCTGGCCTGTTCTTGAACCAAAACTAAGGGCTGATATTCTTGCAGCAAGTGGCGCAATTGCCAGTACTGCAATGGATTACAATGACACGGGAGCTTTTACTTTAAATTTTTTAATAAATAATTATCCTGACCTTTTAAAAACAAGGTATAAATTTGACAAAATCTCCAGTGACAGAACTCGTATTATAGAAGAAATAGGAAAAAAAAGAGGATGTTTGAAAAAAGGTGGGAAAATTGATATTCAGAGAGCTTATGAAATGCTTATAAATGAATTAAGACAAGGGAAGTTAGGAAGAATTAGTTTTGAGAAACCTGAAAATATTGAAGAGAACTTATGAAAATAAATATTAAGAAATTAATAGCGGTTATTTGCTTTTTATTAACCTTCTGCCTGCTGTCTGCAACGACACATGCCTATCAAAATAAAACAAAGTTTCAAAAAGTTCAATATTCAGAAGAAGACTCAAGCATGTGTATTGAAATTTTAAAAAATGTTCGATCCAATCATTATTTAAGGCTAAAACTAAACGATTCAATGTCTTCTAAAATATTTACCAATTATATAAACAGCCTTGACCCGCTTAAACACTTGTTTTTAAAAAAAGAGATTCAGGAGTTTAAAAAATTTGAATTCACTCTGGACAACAGTATAAAAAACGGCAATCTTTCATTTGCCTATAAGGTTTTTAACCTTTACCTTGAACGAGCTCATAAACGATCATCCTTTCAACTAAATTTGTCAAAATCATGGGAAGAACAAATTGACTTTACTATAGATGACAAAATTTTAATTAATAAAGACAAGCAATCCTGGAGTAATAATATTGGTGAGCTGAAACAACTTTGGAAAAAAGAGCTTAAAAATTATATTATTGAGCTGAAACTTGATGATTCCACAAACCTGGAAATTTTTAAAATTCTCAAAAATACCTGGGAGAACAGGTTAAATTATATTGCTCAAATTAATTCAAACGATGCTTTCCAGTTATTCATGGACGCTGTTACTACAAGTTTTGGTCCCCATACAAAATATTTTGCTCCAAAAAAATATGAAGATTTTGATATTGTTATGAGTCAATCCCTTGAAGGCATAGGAGCAATGCTTCAAAATGAGAACCAGTATACAAAAATTTTACGGCTTATTCCCGCAGGACCTGCTGATAAAACAAAACAACTCATGCCAGGAGATAAAATCATTGGGGTGGGACAAGGTCATGATGGTGATTTTATAGATGTAGTTGGATTACGACTTGATAATGTTGTCAAATTAATTCGAGGTCCTAAAGGCACGACTGTCAGATTAAAAATTATTCCTGTTCAGAAAAAAAACTCAACAAAAATAGTCAGCATAACAAGAGATAAAGTTAAATTGCAGGAACAATCAGCAACTAAAGATAGTAAAATCATAGAACATAATGGCAAACAATACAAAATCGGTATTATTACAATACCAACTTTTTATTTAGATTTCGATGCATATCATAATGGGGAAGAAAATTATAAAAGTACTACAAATGATGTTTCCGTATTACTCAATGAGCTTAAAAAAGACAAAATAGATGGACTTATAGTTGATCTTAGAGGCAATGGTGGAGGATCTCTCCATGAAGCAGATGTCTTAACAGGATTTTTTATCAAATCCGGACCTGTGGTTCAGATAAAAACCAAATACAGAACAAAACGCCTGTTTGATAATAATAAAGAAATTAAGTATCAAGGACCCTTAATTGTTATGATTAATCGCATGAGTGCATCAGCTTCAGAAATATTTGCAGGAGCGATTAAGGATTATAACCGTGGATTGATAATAGGTACAAGAAGTTTTGGTAAAGGAACTGTTCAAACATTAATCTCATTGTCTAAAGGGAAACTCAAAATTACCACTGCTAAGTTCTACAGAATATCCGGTGAGTCAACGCAAAAGCACGGTATTCTACCTGATATAGAACTTCCATATATTTATAATGCAGGCCATGTCGGTGAGAGCTCTCTTGACAATGCCCTTTCCTATGACAAATCAATACGGGCTTTTTATAAACCATATAACAACCTTTCATACAGTATTTCTCAATTAACGGAGTCATATAAAAAAAGAACAGAAAAGAAGCCTGAATTTATATATGTAAACAAAAAATATGAATTAAGTGAACAAATAAGTAAATTAGATTACCTGTCACTAAATTTTAAAGAAAGAAATGCTCAGAAAAAGAAAGATGGAATAAGGGAACTTGAAATCGAAAACGATTATTTAATTACAAAAAATATAAAACCTGTCAAAAATCTATCCGATCTTAAAGATATTAAAGAACTAACTCAGGATTTTCTTCTGGATGAAACCGAAATAATAGCATCTGAATTTATTCAAATATCTGAAGATAACGGTTATACATGGTGATTTATGTTTTTATTAAAAGCAAAAAATAAAATAAAAATTTTATGCCATGTTATTTTAGTATTTTCTATTCTTTTGATATTGCTGATTAATTCTTTCCCATGGTTTCTTAATATCAAATATATACAAAACCAATTGTTTCAAATTATTACCCATCAAAATCAAATAAGTGCCAATACAAATGATATTGACTTTGACCTTTTCCCTGTACCTGCTTTAAGGCTGAGAGACCTGACACTCAAAACCAGGAATAATACCACATTCTCAATTAAGACAATTCTAATATATCCTGATTTAAAAAAAATGATAAAAGGAAAGCCTGTTATAAATAAGATTTTTATAATGGATTATAAACTAGATTTAAAATTAAAAGACAGACCCCCTTCTGCAGTCCCTGATCCCATTGATTTCTTACAGACTAATCAAATTAAAAAATTTATCAATAAAGATAAAGGATTATCAATTCTTATACATAATTCCCAGTACGATTTTGCTGAAAAATTTGATGCATCAATAACAATCAATAATAATCAAAAAATAACTGGCAATCTTTTAATAACCAATTTTGCTTTAAATAAAGAAGTACTTGTAAAGTATGGTCTTAATAAAAATATCTTTAATTTAGATTCCCAACAAAATAAAGACCTGATTATCCTTAGAAATCTAAAGACCAATTTCAATATAACAAAAGATCAGACCCAGATCACTGTTACTCCAACTATTTTTGAGTACCCATCAATGACGTTGGGGATTGAATTTCTATATGATAGAAAAACAAATAAAGCCCAAATAGAATTTTCAGGAAAAAACGTTGATATTAACCAAGCAAAAAATGCATACTTTGATCTTTTTAATAAGGAAGAGGTGAGTGAAAACCTGTTTGACATTGTAAGAGCAGGCAATGCATCAAAAATCACTGTTTTTTTTAAAGAAAAAGATTTAAGGAACCTGTTTCGCCCTGAGAATATGATACTTAATGGTCAAGTGGAAAATGGAGATATCAAAATACCCAATACACAACTTATCCCGGAAAAAGTATTTGGGACTGCCCTGATCAAAAAGGGCATGTTGTATATTAATGCTGAAAAAGGCAACTTAAAAAATGCTGTTATCAATAATGGTACCCTTGAGATTGATCTTTTAAACCAGGTTGACTTCCCTTTTAGAGGTTCATTCAAAATTAATGCCCCTATTTTAGATATTCAAAAGGTCTTAATGGAATTATTTCCTGAGACTTTACTTGCAGAAGAACTTAAACTTGTAACAAATATTGAAGGAATTGTTGACGGAGATCTTCATCTTGAGCTGAAAACCGGAGATGATCTTGATGTTATAGTTATAGTTGAAGACACCAGAGGATCAGGTGAGTATCGGCGAGCACCCGGGAAAATTAAAATCAACATGGGAAAATTTCAGTATAAAAACAATATGGTTACTCTTACGGACTTTGGAGGTAAAATTGGAAAAAGTTATTTTTATAACTTTACAGGGTCTTATGCTTTAGATGATACCAACTTAATTGACATCAGATCAGGAAATGCCTTAATTGATTCCAATGAAATTTTTAACTGGTTAACCGGCTTTAAAAACATTAAAACCTTTGTTCCTGACTTAGCTATTGGGACGGGATACTTTGGAATTGATTCAACAACCATAACAGGAGATATTTTAAAACCAGACGAGTTAAAATTTAATGTTAAAGGATCATGCGAACAAACCCTGATTGAGTATACCTCTATTGAGCAATCCTCGATTAGACAATCTAATCAAACACGAGGAATATTTTTATCATCATGTGATTTTCAAATTTCAGACCAGTTATTATTTATTGAAAATATAGATGCTGAAATTTCAGACACCAGATTAATTTCTAATTTTACTTTAAATAAAGAAATAGAAAATATTACAACTCCGTTTACTCTTTCAAACGCATCATATAAATCAACAGAAGGCTCTGAAACATTCATAGGAGAACTTGAATTCCTAAATGGTCCAAAAATAAATCTTGCTACCGAGAAGAACAACAGAGGCAGCTTCTCTTTAAAAAAACTTAGTATCATCGATAATTTAGATACTAACGTAAAATTTGCTACTGATATAGAGAATAATATCAATTTTTTTAAATTTGATGGGCAGATAAACACAAAAACACTTGAAAAAATATTCAAGTCTGAGTCCCCTCCTTATCAAAAACTTATAGACTATACTGATGAAAAGAAGATCCTTATTAAGTCAAAAGAAAAATCAAGCTATACTATATTCGCTGATGTCATTGATATTGAACCTTTGATTAAAAATCTATTTATAAAAAATAAGACTTCTGTTTTTTCAAGTGAACAGAGGAATACTACTTTTCCTGAAAAGCATATTAAATTACAAGCTGATTCTCTTAAGTACAAAAAATCTGATTTTAATGATTTTCAGACCAATGTAGGGATTCAAAGGAATACCAATGGGTTAAACGGAAAATTTAACTTAACAACAAAAGATGGAACAATACATCGCTTAACTCTCGTTTCCAGAATTTTATCTGTCATAAATATCTCAACATTTTTTAAAGGCGAGTTGCCTGATGTAAAACAGCAGGGTTTTAAATATAATTCAATAAATGTCAAAGCAAAGATTGTTAACAACATAATAATTTTAGAAGAAGCGCTTATTGACGGGCATGATATGGCTCTTGTCTTTAAGGGTACGATTGACCCTGTAAAGAATGATTTAGATTTAACTTGC
>Ga0255365_10336_pt1 | contig 12130 bp, 6 predicted proteins | sample ANMaggSeSYBR01J3_FD_182089 | JGI IMG/M metagenome (GOLD analysis project Ga0255365, IMG submission 182089) | Sediment cell enrichment communities from methane seep in Santa Monica Basin, California, United Staets - ANME aggregate JGI... | ecosystem: Environmental > Aquatic > Marine > Cold seeps >... | reverse complement strand
GCGAAGAAGCCAATATCCTGCCGGAGATCGAAGTCGGCATAAAACAGACAAGCGATAGTCGTTATCGTATATGGGTGCAGGATAACGGGCCGGGTATCGTCAAAGAACAGATACCCCACATCTTCGGTCGATTACTCTACGGCAGTAAGTTCCACACGCTTCGAATGGCCCGCGGCCAACAAGGTATCGGTATCTCCGCGGCGGGGATGTATGGACTACTGACCACCGGCAAAAGCGTCAAAATAAACAGCAAAACAGGACCACGCAGCCAGGGGCACCATTACGAATTACGTATAGACACCAAAAAGAATCGGCCCGACATCATCAAAGATGAGGTGATCGACTGGGACGTTCGCAGTGGTACACGGGTCGAGATCGAAATGGAGGCCCGCTATCAACGCGGCCGTCAAAGTGTCGATGAATATATCACCCAAACAGCTATAACCAATCCGCATACGCGCATCCGCTATATTATGCCCGACGGCCATGAACGGATTTACGAACGATCAGTAAAGGACATAGTTATAGTTCCCAGGTCGGTCAAGCCCCATCCATACGGTGTGGAACTTGGTGTTCTGATGAAGATGGCCAAAGACACCAAAAACACCACGATGGCTTCCTTTTTGTGTAATGAGTTTTCCCGTGTGAGCAACCGCGTCAGTCAGCAGATACTGGAGAAAGCGAATATTTCGTCTCGTACCAGGCCGAGCAGGCTTTCCCATACGCAGGCTGAAAAGCTGTACAAGGCAGTCAACGAAACTAAAATTATGGCGCCAAGTACCAATTGCGTTGTGCCAATCGGAGAAGAAGAATTGCTCAAGGGACTGCAACAGGTGGTCGGTGCTGACTTTTATACTGTCTGTACCCGTCCGCCGTCCGTCTATCGTGGTAATCCATTCCAGATCGAGGCTGCTCTGGCGTACGGTAGGGGACGTAACGGCAAAGCCGACGACGAAGAAGATGCCAAAAACAACAACGGCAATGAAAAAGAACTGATGCGCGTATTGCGCTTTGCCAATCGGGTGCCTTTGTTATATCAGCAGTCGGGCTGCTCCGTTTTCAAGTCTATTTTGCAGACGAACTGGCGTTTGTACGGCCTGTCGCAGAGCCGTGGCGCACTGCCGGGCGGCCCTGTTACCGTGATTGTTCATATCGCTTCAGTCTGGGTGCCGTTCACCTCCGAGAGCAAAGAGGCTGTGGCCCATTACCCTGAGATAATCAAGGAGATCAAGCTGGCCCTGTCCGACTGTGGCCGGCGGCTGGGCCGTCACCTGCGAGGCGAAAAACGCCGTCGCGACGAGGCCCTGAAACGCAGTTATATCGAAAAATATATCCCGGCTATCGGTGAGGCGCTACGCGACATCCTGGCCCTCAAAGACAGACAGGTTACATCCATCTTGAAAAACCTCGAATATGTTTTGGAACGATCGAGATCGAATAAGTGATATCGGTTGACTGTCAATGGTGGTCGGTTTTTATTTTGCCCCTTCAGGGCGTAAAATTATATATTGTTCCTTTTACCCAGGGCGGTTGCCCTGGGCTAGTCTATTTTGCCCTTTCAGGGCGTAAAAAAATCGCGTGGGTCAAAGCCCCACCCTACTTTCGGGAAATCGGATATGTATCGAATTTGGCTTTCTGTTTTTGGTACGGGATATTTGCCGCTTATGCCGGGCACATGGGGTTCGGCGGTGGCGGCGGTTGTATTTCTATTGGTAGCGATATTGAGCGGTTCGCCGATTGTGGCGGCGGCGGTTATGTTGGCGGTGGCGGTTCATGGTTGTGTTGTTACAGTCGCCTACGGTGATCGGTTCATCAAGAAATACGGGCCGGACCCCGGCCAAATCGTCAGCGATGAACAGTGCGGGCAGGCGGTTACGTTTCTGTGGCTGTGGCCGATTGCAACGTGGGGAGCAAAAGAAATAATCATCTTTACGCTGGCAGGGTTCCTGCTGTTTCGTGTTTTTGATATTATCAAACCGCCGCCAGTACGTCAGTTGGAAAGAATACCGGGTGCCTGGGGGGTACTGCTCGACGATGTGATGGCTGGTATCTATGCCCAGATTATCTTACAAATCGTTTGGCGGCTGGGCTGGCTTGGGTGATAGACATTTCTTTTCCGAACACGGAATCATACAAAGGTTTAATCGGTTTTTACCGATGATAGTAAGGTTCCTATGTGTATAGTAATCGGAATGAAAAACCTGTTTTTCAGTATTGGGAGAGCGGATGGCGGTTGAGTATTCGGTAGAAACCTGTCAAAAGCTGGCGGAACAATTTCAAGCCGCCAGTCTCCATCGGCCCATGCGCATCCAGCATTATGAGCCTGGCGACGAGCTGAACTACGAAGTAACCGGTGTTGTACCGGATCGGCCAGCCAGTGTTCGTCTGACAGTTGATAAATTTGTCGGCGGCGGGTTTGCCGGACAGGTCTATCGTGTCAAAGTGCTGTCGGTCGATGCGCCGGAAGGGGGAATACCCGGCCTGGAAGTTGGCCGATTGCTGGCGGTGAAGATTCTTATCCCACCGTCGAATTTCTCCCTGTTGTTTCGCAATGTTATCTACGCAATTGGTTTTCAGGGGCCGTTCCAACTACAAGTGAATCCCGCTGCCGCCCGCGCGGGGGCGCTATGGCAAAAGTTCATTCGCCGTGGTGCAAAAATCCGCCTTGGCAACGAACAATGTGTAAATGATATTATCGCAACCTTTGTTGACCATACCCTCGGCAGTTGTGGTGAGCTTAGCGAATGGGTCGATGGGCGAACATGGCTGTTAGAAGTGGACGACAGGTTAGACCTGCTCAAACGCTGGAAAAAGGGTAAGCCGGTCGATAACGACAAACTCAACTCGCCGGAATACCGCAGCAAACGGGTCTTTATGGCTGAGTTCGTCAAGCTGCTGCACGGGATAGGCGCTCCGGAATTCGCCCGTCAATACGAATGGAGTACCTGCAAAAGTCAACCAAACTGTCTTAAGCGTGTCGATTCGGGAAACGACCCCGAAAGCGGGCTGGTAGCGGTTGATTTTCGGGCCGGGTTGGCACTACTGCCGTTCCTGCCGATGAGTCCCGGTGATTTTAAGCTTATCATAAAAGGTCTGGCACGCGGCAGCCTTGTTCAGTTCGATCGCGGCAGCCTTGATAAACTCGAACAGTTCATGGATCAATACCCGGAAGAATTCGCGGATATGCGCGACGCCCTCGGACAATTGAAACAGGTCGAGGCAGTCTATCGCGATTCCCTCCCCGACATTACCCATAATCATGTTCGCCTGTTATACAGCCGCGAATTATGGTCAACCATATTTAATAGTGCCGTTACCGGTTGGCAGGTGCGAAATACCATCGATGATGACTGTGCCAAAAAGCTCAGTCAAGGCCGATTGGCTACATTGGTGTTTTTCCTGATTGGCTTACTGCCGTTTCTCGGCAAATTCGTGCGGCGTCTCTGGGGCCGGGCCGACTATCGCAAACATTACGGCGCAATGTGTACCAGTCTGGATTATTTCCGCCGGGCGGTTCGGGGTCGAATTGCGGAGAAGGTTACTTTATGGCACCGACGCGGCAGAGTAGATGAAAACAGGACCCTGAAACTGACCCAATATCCGATACTTTTTTTCGCGCACCTGTCGCTTTCCATTCTGCCAGTCGGGTTGCATAGATTTCTGACAGACAGTCGGTTCGCGCGTGATAAACTGTTCTATATTTTTGAGCGGCCGTTCCGACTATATTTCGACGCCGCCCTTCGCGAACAATGGCTGCGCGATATGGTCAGCGAAGGTAAGAAAAACCACCTGGTAACCGATGAAGACGCCGGGGTTATTCTCGGTCAGCTCAAAGAACCTTATATTCAGAAATATCTTAAGAGCCTGGCTGTTCACGTTTGTACCTTACCGGTTACACAGATTGTTTCAGTGATTGTGGCCTGGGTTTATGTCAGGGCGCACCCGGAGATGTCCGATGCTGAATCGGCTATAGCCGTTGCGGCCATCCTGGCCCTTTTTCAGATAACGCCTATCTCGCCCGGTTCACTTTGCCGGGGTTTTTATGTGCTTTATCTGGTCATCCGGGAGCGTAACTTCAAAGACTACAACATCGCGGTATTTCTGGGCTTTTTCAAGTATGTCGGCTATCTGGCCTTTCCTATCCAGATGGCCTATCACTATCCGGTGTTGGCCCGGTTTATGGCGGGTCATTGGGCTACCGGTGCGGTGCATATTGTCCCGGTCTTCGGCGAAAAAGGCGCCCTGATGGAACACGGCGTTTTCGCCCTGTTTTATAATCTGCCGTTGACCATCCGCCGTCGTATGGGCCGGCGCGCCGAAAAACGAGCGATGCTGAAACCTCGCTGTTGGCACCTTGTCCCCTGCGCAATTGCCGGCGCAGCGTTGTTTGCCGCAGCCGACCAATTGTATCTGCAAAGCGAGGGCATTTTACCGAGCTTGAAAAATGTCTGGTATCTCACCGTCGGTGTCCCTCTTTTGGCTGGTGCTGTGATGACCATGACCGCCGGCGGGACTGCTCTGGGCAGGCGAATTGTTCAGGCGGCCTTGTGTGGTATCGCTATTGGTACGCTTTACGCTTGTGTACATACTGTTGTTACCTCACAATCAGGGATCGCTTTGGGGGTAACGGATATTGTTAAGATTTTCATTTGGCCGATGTTTATTTTTTCGATCTTCTCGGCTATCGGAGCAATCCTGACCGAATTACAACTGCCGGAGCCGTCAGAGGATGTCTGAACGGGTATGAAAAAGTGAATGAGTTGTGAGTTGTGAGAAAGAGGGAAGAGAGTGGAGGAAGAGTTGAACGTCCAACATTCAACGTTCAACTTTCAACGTCGAATTGAAGAAATTAAGAAATCAGAAGAGAAGGAAAAGAAGGAATCAATAACGAATAATGGAGAGTCGCCATCGCCTGTCCTGCTGGACAGACGCTGCCACCGGGTTGTGTAGCACAAATCTTTAAGATCACCTCTCCTCCTTCGGCGGACAAGTCTGAAATGCAGAAAGGTGGCACCCAGCCAAGTTACAGGTGTTTTTAGAGTTGCCATAAGCCGCTCAAAAAACCTAAATAACAGCAGATAAAACACTTAAAGCCAGTTTTTTTCCTGTCTATTTTTCCACATTTGTCTTGCCAATCGGAGCCTACGCACGATATAATCCAACGGTATAGGAATTTGTATTTGTGGATAATTCACCCCCCGATCCCCGCCTACGCGAGGACATGCTTTACATCGGGGGCTAATAAAGAGAAGAATCCCCTGATTTTACATCAGGGGCTGGTAAGAACCCCCGCTTAACAGCAGGGGCTAAGGAATCAGGTTATGGCAACCTCTTATGGTTCACTCTGTGACGATTTTTACGTCAATATGAACCTCAATACCGAACTGGAGCTACCCACCGAACGCGATACGATTCTGCACTTTTGCGATTGTATCCGGCGGAAGTTCCCCACGATGAATACCTTCTACCAGAGGGACACAGGCGAGTTTTGTCTGGACGAAGACCGCGAAGCAGGCAGCTATCGCTGGGTTACCATCGAGCGGGACCGTATCAGCAGCGGTTATGTCAATCCCGGGTCTATGGAGGAAATCGACGAGCAACATCGCTTTATCCTCGACCTGGTGCCCTATACCCTCAGTGTGAATAACCTGGACATCGATTCGCTGGACGTTATGTTCGGGATGGACTTCGATTACCAGGGGAATCATGACGAACTCCTCGCTGAAGCCCTGTTTTGTGATACGCCTTTCTTCAAGCTGCTGGACCTGCCCCACTCGCGGCCGCTGGGGTTCGACCCTTCGATTGTGGTCAGCCTTTCCGAAGACTGTCGTCTGCAGGGGCGTCTAAGTCTGGAATCGCGGACCGGGGCGTATCAGATACGCTCCGGCAAATACAAGGAAGACGATCAATTAAGTCTTTATCTGTCCGTCCGGCAATATCCAGATCCGAACACAGGATTTGACAGCCTGAAGGCCTACGATCGCCAACGCACTCTCGCCGAAGATATTATGAACGACAAAGTTATCCCTAACTTCGTCAATCCTATTCTCTCACACCTCGGCCACCGCGGATAGAATTGATGCCGACTAATGCGTGGGTCAATTAGTATAAACGCGGGCCACAGGCCCGCCCTACTTAGGAATTCCCGGCAAAATGTTGAACGTAATCAATAAATCGCGTTATAGCAGAAGAGCCTTTTTAGGCATATTAGGAGCGGGACTTACCTCTTCTTTATTGGCGGGTCATCGTAAAGTCAAGGTTGCACGTCCTAATATTATTTTCCTGCTGACCGACGACCAACGAGCGGGAACTCTCGGCGCAAGTGGGCACCCTTTCATAAAAACACCTAATTTAGACAAACTCACGTCCGACGGTGTTCGATTCAGCCGGGCATTTATAGCTGAGCCGGTTTGCTCGCCAAGCAGAGTATCGTTATTCACCGGCCAATATGAAAGAGTTCACGGAATAGGATTTTCTTCGTCTTACGACCTGTCCGAACAACAATGGGAAAACACCTATCCGGCACTACTACAAAAAGACGGCTACTATACAGGGTTTGTCGGTAAATTCGGCGTCGAATATTACGCGTTCAGGGGAAACGCCAAGAGTAAATTCGACTTCTGGAAAGCCCGTGACGGCTGGGCAAGGTTTTTTCCCAAAGGCAAAGGTAAGGGTGCAATTTACAATGATTGTAAAGAAGAAATAATCACTCCGATAACGGGTGAATGTATCGATCAATTCCTGGATTCAACTCCGGGAGAAAAACCGTTTTGTCTTTCAGTAAGTTTTTCCGCGCCGCACGGCTGCATTTCCGGATCGATGTTTCCCGGAGAGTCCGGCAATACCCGAATGACAAATCCAGCAAACGAAAATCCCAAATTGAAAGATCATCCTGTATATGGAAATCTTTACAGAAACAAAGATGTAAAAATCCCGGACGACTGTACAGGCGATCCCTATAAACATATTCCAATCGAAGTGTTAGACCAGAACGACGGCAGAAACAAAACCTATAGTTATAATTATGATCGAAAGACCTGCTTAGAACATCATTTCAGGTATTATCAGTTGATTACCGGAATCGATAAGGTGGTCGGTGAACTCCGGGCAAGCCTGAAAAAAAGAGGATTGAGCGACAATACGATAATCATTTATTCCAGCGATCATGGCCTGCTGATGGGCGAATACGGTATGGGCGGGAAAGCTCTTCTATATGATTTGACAACTAAAATACCACTGATTATTTACGACCCTCGACTTCCAAAAAACAAAAGAGGGAAAGTTATCGATGAATTGGTCTCCAGTATCGATATCACATCCACTATCATGAAATATGCCGGTGCTGAAGTGCCGGCCGCTATGCAGGGCAAAAGCCTGATTGAGCTTATGAAAAATCAGGACACACCCTGGAGAGATCATATATTCCTGGAAAGTTTGTTTGTCTGGAGAGGGAACCCATTTATCGAAGGCGTCAGAACAAAAGACTGGAAGTATCTGCGTTACTTTAAGTTCAAAGGGAAACCCAACGGAGATCATTATCTGGAAAAGGACGCCAATTTCGCGGACAAGGAGCCGGTATTCGAGCAACTGTTTAATCTCAAAAATGACCCAATGGAAAAAACCAACCTTATCGATAATCCGGAATACAATGATATATTAGAGGGGTTAAGGGGGAAATGTAAAAATGAATCTCAAAAAATGGTTAATATCAGAAAAGGTATGGACAAAAAAATCACAAGGTAACAGACGAGCCATCCACCTCGAAGACTCGGTGACTGCCACCCGTTGGAATATTAGGAGATTGTAATTATGAAAATACTTGATCGTCGCGAGTTTCTGAAAAAATCCTCTGTCGCACTAACTGTGGCAGGGCTTCCCGCTATTATCCCGAGCCGGCTCTGGGCGGCAAAAGGGGCTTCCGCGCCGAGCAACCGCATTACTCTGGGGTTCGTTGGAGTAGGCGACCACGGAACAAAGGTTAATCTGAACAATTTCATAAGCAATTCCGATGCCCGGGTACTTGCCCTGTGCGATGTGGACTCAAAGCATCTGGCCCAGGCCAAAGAAGTTGTCCAAAAGAAATATGCCGAATCAAAGGCCGGCGGTACCGACACAGATTGCGCCACCACAAAAGATTTTCGTGAGGTGGTCGGTCGAGATGATATCGATGCTATAGTGGTTTCCACGCCGGACCATTGGCATGTTCCGATCTCTCTGGCGGCAGTACGAGCCGGCAAAGACGTCTATTGTGAAAAACCAGTATCTGTTTCCATCGAGGAAGGCCGAATCCTTAGTAACGAAGCAAAGAAACACTCGCGTGTTTTTCAGACCGGCAGTGAATTTCGCGCCGAACACAACTTCCTCCGGTCGGCTGAGTTGGTACGCAATGGTCGGATCGGTAAGCTGCATACCATCACGGCATATCTGCCTCGTAATCCGAGGCGTCCGGGCAATGCGACTCCAATGAAAGTTCCTGCGGAACTGGACTATGATATGTGGCTTGGCCCGGCTCCGTGGGCGCCCTACACAAAAGACCGTGTGCATTTTAATTTTCGCTGGATTCTCGACTATTCCGGCGGGATGATCTGCGACTGGGGTGCGCATCTGTTAGACCAGGCCCAGTGGGTCAACGACACCGAATACAGCGGGCCAACGGAAATCGAGGGAACAGGTAACTTCCTTTCCAAAGGACTTTTCAATACGGCGATCAAGTTCCATGTGGAATATAAGTATGAAAACGGCGTTAAACTAATCTGTACCGACAAAATTCAGAAGTTCGGCGGCGGCATCAAATATGAAGGCAGTGAAGGGTCAATTTATGCCAGATACCCCACCTGGTCGGGCAAAACTCTCACGTCTGAGCCGGAGTCAATCCTGAAATCAAAAATCGGCCCTGAAGAAACACACCTTTACACCTGCCCACAGGGGCCGGAACGCAATTTACTCGACTGTATCCGCTCACGTAAGCTGACCTACTACCCGGCTGAGGTGGGCCATCGCTCGAGTACCATCTGTCACCTCGGTAATGTCGCCATGATGCTCCAGCGAAAAGTCAAATGGGACCCGAAAAAGGAAAAATTCGTCAACGACGATGAGGCCAACCGCATGCTCTCCCGTCCTATGCGCAGTCCATGGCGTTTATAAGTTGGTGAGGGGACGGATAAATAAAAAAGGATTTTTCGGTGAAAACGATAGGTAAAACATTTTATAGCGTATGTTTTTTAGTCGTGATTTTATCCCTGTTGGCGGCCCGGAGTATCGCAGCCGAACCAAACGGCAGTCATACGAGAGTACGCCTTGTCGGCGATGACCTTTCCGCATGGCAGGGTGATACCGGCGATTGGCAGGTGGCCGGCGAAGTGTTTATCAGACCGGACAATGAAAAACTTCTGGCAGCCAAACCAGGCGCCGGGATCATCTGGAACGGGCCAAAAGGCAAGACCGAACACCTGACTACCAAGGCTGAATTCGGCGACGTTCGCGCACATATCGAGTTTTTGCTTTGTGAGGATTCCAACTCCGGCGTCTATTTCGCCGGCCAATACGAACTACAAATATTCGACAATTGGCAAACAAGGTCTTTTCATGCGGGCATCGAATGTGGCGGTATTTATCAGCGATGGGACCCTGAACGAAAACCCAAAGGATTTGAGGGCCATTCACCGCGTGTGGATGCCTCATTTCCGTCCGGTGCGTGGCAGGCATTCGATGTGGTTTTCCGGGCGGCACGATTCGACCTGAACGGCCGTAAAACCGCCAACGCGAAATTTGTAAAGGTATTCCATAACGGTATTCTGATTCATGAAAATGTCGAGCTTTCCGGGCCGACTCGCGGCAGTATGTTCGCCGAAGAAAGACCTCGCGGGCCGCTTCGGTTCCAGGGTAATCACGGTCCCGTAGCCTATCGCAATGTTTGGGTCGCGCCGATAGACGAACCCGACTTTTTTGTTTTTGGCTATGCCCTTCGCGACGCGGGCATCGCAACCAAAGAGCAGGGCAAGCTACTCAGGGAACTCGGATATGACGGGATGGGACATGTGGGATACGAGGGGCTGGCAGAGGTGGTACAGGAACTGGACAGGAACGGCCTGAGAATGTTTTCCATATATGTCCGCGCGCAACTCGACGAAGGCAAACCAAAATACAGTCCAGGATTAAAAGAAGCGATTCAGATACTCGCCGGCCGAGACGCGATGCTCATAGTAACCATCAATAGCCGAAAGTATAAACCGTCGGAGACGGCTGGGGACGATAAGGCAGTGAAAATTATCCGGGAAATTTCCGATATGGCCGCGGCGAATGGCGTAAGAGTTGCGTTGTATTCACACTATAATTTCTGGATGGGACGCTATGAGGATTCGGTTCGAATGGCCGAAAAAGTCGATCGAAAAAATGTTGGTGCGGTTTTCAGCCTGTGCCACTGGTTGCGCGAAGACGACAGGGATATGAGGCCCTTCCTGGAAAAGTCTATAGATCACCTGTTCGCGGTGGTTATCCACGGGGCGGACCATAAGGGCGGACGAAAGGAATTGATTCAGTTGCTGGGCAACGGCAACTACGATGTGTATCCGCTTTTTCAAAAATTAAAAGAGTTGGGCTATTCCGGCCCTTTCGGATTGCTGCATTATCGTGTCGAAGGTAATATTCGTGAAAGCCTTACGCAGGCCATGAAGGTCTGGAGGGACATCACAAAACGACTCAGGGCAGAAATGAATCATACCGATCCCGAATAAAAAGTAACATTTTAGCCGGATGTAGCACAAGCTTCCAGCTTGTGATTAAAACCCCTTGGGTGGCACCTTTCTGTATTTCAGAGAGGTGTTCTTGCTCAGTTTTCCAAGTTGTCGCAGATAGCTGAAATATTACAATAAAAACATCTTCTGATACACCACCTGTGTTTTTAGTAAAATGGTGGGTATGGTTCGGCCTGTGCCTGTTTATCGGACGATAGCGGATTTTTGGCGATCATATCAATTTATTCGTAAAATTGGCTGAACACTTACTCGAAAGTTAATAATTCCCACCCTTTTTACCGATTAACTGACTATAGGGCATACCACCCGCAATTTTGGGCGTTACAGAACAGTCGCGGGAACGACAAGACTGGTATTTAATCTGGGATGGGAATAATTTGCTGCGTGAAGAGTTGGTAAATTCCCTGGCGCATGACTGCGTGCACTTTAAGGGAGATCGGCCCTGCCGGCCGCACCTTCGAGATGGCGTTCGCTGCCGTTGCTCGGCATATACGCCCCGTAGCGCGAAAATTCTGCTCATTCAACTGTCATCCCCCTTAACAGTCATCCGCAGCAGTGCTTTGGTATATCGACTCAAAAACGACGATCCCAACTCTCATATCACCTATCTGACTTCCTGGCCGGAATTGCTCCCAGGGGAGGTTAGCGAACCGCTTGCTCCGGATGCCGCCGGTATTTTGCGTTTGCAGATGGATCAGTTCGATGAGGCATATAATCTCGGTATTGACCGGCGATCCTGCGCCACAATGAATATAATCGATGCCCGGCAAAAAATGGGCTATTATTTACGTCAGGGTGATCCTGTGCCACTCGATGGCGCGGCGGCTGAATATCTCAAGGCGATAGTACCGCACGCCTGCGACCCCGATCAGCCCGGAACGCTCCAAAGTCTCTTCCAAATGTGCTCGCTGGAATATCGGCGCGAGTTGCCCCGTCTGTTCGCACCGACCACCTGCTGTCCCCAGCCCGGTTGTCAGGGGCCGCTCATTGGTCTAAACACGTCTGATGACTCGGAATCCACCGCTAAAGGCTGTTGTTGGAACCATCGGCATTGGCTCAGACTAATCGAAATACTTACCCAGTGCGGTATGACAGCGCTACTGCTGGGCAATCCTGGAACAGATATGCTTAATCGTTGGCTTGCAAGTAACAGCCCGGCTGTATATCCCGGCCCTGTTACTTTCGGCCATACTGAACTTAGCGGCAAATCAAATCTCTGTTATTACGATCCGAAAGAGCTTATGTCCCTTAGTAATCACGAAGGTGAAGAATCATTGCCATCGAACGATTTTATGAAGGGCAGTACTCCTCTGAGCGTACGTGATTTTATGGCTCTGCTCGGCCGTTGCGATGTTATAGCGGGGACTACAGGCCTA
>Ga0255365_10318_pt2 | contig 12193 bp, 5 predicted proteins | sample ANMaggSeSYBR01J3_FD_182089 | JGI IMG/M metagenome (GOLD analysis project Ga0255365, IMG submission 182089) | Sediment cell enrichment communities from methane seep in Santa Monica Basin, California, United Staets - ANME aggregate JGI... | ecosystem: Environmental > Aquatic > Marine > Cold seeps >... | reverse complement strand
AATATCATTACCAAACGGGCAAAGGAGACTCAGGGAGTTCTGGTAACCGCGGGTACTGGAACAGAGGAAAGAGGATTTGGGGGGTGTTCGCTATGGAGCAAAGATAGGTGACGACACCTACTATCGAATCTACGCAAAGGGTTTTGACCGTGACAATTCCGTTTTTGCGTCCGGCAAAGAGGCGGATGATAGCTGGCAAGCACTTCGCTCAGGGTTCCGCCTCGAGTATAGGGCATCAGATCGTGACTCCATGACATTGCAGGGAGATATCTATGAAGGCGATGCCGGCCAGACACTGACGAGTACTGACCGGGCATCGTTGTCAATGCAGACTTTTGAAGACACAATTGATGTGGGCGGAGGCAATGTGCTGGCTCGTTGGGACCACATTTTTTCAGACACCTCTGATATGGCACTTCAACTGTACTATGACCGGACTGAACGAGAGGACGCTGTACTCAAGGAGATCCGCGATACCTTTGATATCGACTTTCAGAACAGCTTCAAAATGGGTGACAGGCACGAGATCGTCTGGGGGGTTGGCTACCGTTTTACCCAGGATAAGATCCGTAACAGCTTTACTACCTCCTTTGACCCGGACAGCCGTGGCGATAATCTCTTCAGCGCCTTTGTGCAGGATGAAATCACTCTTATCGAAGACCGGCTTAGAATGGTGTGCGGATCCAAGTTCGAGCACAACGATTACACCGGGTTCGAGTACCAGCCCAGCGTACGGTTTCTCTGGACGCCAAAGGAGGATCACAGGGTATGGACAGCCATATCGCGGGCGGTCAGGACACCCTCTCGCGCCAATGAAGACATGCGCCTCAATTACGTGATATATTCCGTGCCCTTTCCACCGCCTCCCACAACATACGTTATGTCATTCTCCGGCGATCGGGATTTTGAATCAGAAGAGCTCGTTGCATATGAGTTCGGATACCGTTTCCTGCCCACAGACCATTTTTCCATAGACATTGCTGTTTTCTACAATGTATACGACAATCTCCAAACAAATGAAAGTAAAGATCGCTTTTCTGAGAACGGTTACCTGGTGATTCCCTCTCAAGTGGAGAACAGGATGGATGGCGAGACTTACGGCGTGGAGGTGACAACGAACTGTGACATAACGGATCGTTGGAATCTTACCGCCAGTTACAGCTATCTTCAAATCCAGTTACACCTTGACGCATCGAGCAGGAGCACCACAGAGGATAGGTACGAAGACAGCAGTCCACACAATCAGCTTTGCCTCAAGTCAGAACTGAACCTGCCATACAATCTGGAATTTGACCAATTACTGTATTACGTCGACAATCTTTCATTTCAGAATACCAAGAACTATTTTCGGTTCGACGTACGGTTGGGTTGGCATCCAGTAGAGGACATCCATGTGAGTATCTGTGGACAGAACTTGTTAGATAATCAGCACCAGGAGTTCGGGCAGAGCAGTGGCGCAAATTTTACAGAAGTAGAGCGTAGCGTTTACGGAAAAATCACATGGAACTTTTAATGAACCGTTACCTCAGGCTGCTCGCCATAACAATAGTATTTGTTGTGGCTAGCCTTGCACCGAACGTGCAGGCAAAAGATCACATGTCCCGCGAGCATCTGATCAAGGCGGCATTCCTATATCGCATTGCCAAATTCGTTGAATGGCCTGCTGAATCATTCGCAGAGACCCACGCTCCTCTAACTATAGGTATTCTCGGCGAGGAACCGTTGGACGTGGCTCTGAATGCGATCAAAGACAAAAGCGTGAAAGGAAGGGAAGTGGTGATCAAGCGATTCGCACAAATTGAGGATTTTCAAAGGTGCCATATTCTCTTCATCAGTGCGTCAAAAAGAAAATATCTGCCACAGATCTTTGATGCCCTGAAGGGTTTGCATGTGTTAACGGTTGTCGAAATGAAAAACTTTGTCGAAGGTGGGGGAATTATGAATTTCGTCACCGTAAATAAAAAGATCGGGATGGAAATAAATATTGACACAGCCAAAAAGGCCGGACTGAAAATAAGCTCCATGCTCCTCGGCGTGAGCAAGATCATCAGGGACAATTCTATAAAAGGAGAGGACTAATGCGCAGCTTTCGTGACATCTCAATCAAGGCGCAAGCTTACCGCAATGATGATGCTGACAAGCCTTATTGTGTTGCTGCTCGCTGTGGTATCGTTTGGCACAAACGATTTGGTGACGTTCCGGCGGGCAATGATAAAAAACCTGTCGATGTTGGCAGAAGTCATCGGATCCAACAGCATAGGAGCGCTCTCTTTCGATGATAGGGAATTTGCCAAAAATGTTCTCGCGGCATTAGATGCCAATCCCCACGTCGTCTTCGCTTGCATTTACAACAAGGAAGGTGATTTGTTTGCCAAATACATCACAGGTAAAGTGAACAAAGACCTCTCGTCGCCTCAACGCGAAGATTACCACGAGGTAGAACCAGCCAAAGTGACAGGTCATGGCCACTATTTCCGGAAGGACTACCTCGAAGTGTTCAATCGTATCGTTCTTGATGGCGAAACCATTGGCACGATTTTCATACGGTCTGATTTGCAAGCGTTCTATTCGCGTTTGATGTTGTACCTCAGCGTTGGAGGCATCGTCATGCTGGTATCCGTATTTGTGGCCTACCTGCTCTCGACAGGATTCCAGCGTTCAATCTCTACACCCATATTGCACCTTGCTCAGAGGATGAAACTCGTTACAGAGGAGAAAAATTACGCGATCAGGGCGGAAAAAAAGACTCGTGACGAAGTGGGGAGCCTTATTGACGGGTTCAATCAGATGTTGGCAACAATCCAGGTGCGCGACCAGGAACTCGAAAAATACCGTGAGCACCTTGAGGAGCAGGTGGCCATGCGTACCGCCGAACTTTCAAAGGCCAACCTGGAACTGGAGCAGGCATTTGCCGAATTGCAGAAGGCCAAGTCTGATACCGAAGATCTGAATCTGAAACTGATGGACAACAACAAAAAGCTTGAAGAAGCCATCGGCAAAGCCAAAGAGGCGGCCATGCAAGCGGAGATAGCAAACAAGGCCAAGAGCGAATTCTTGGCCAACATGAGCCACGAGATTCGTACGCCCATGAACGGGGTGATCGGTTATACGGACATACTGCTGGATACTGATCTGAATACTGAGCAAATCGATTATGCCGAGACTATTAAACAAAGCGGCGAAGGGCTCCTTATACTGCTCAACGATATACTCGATTTTTCCAAGATCGAAGCAGGTCAATTAGAGTTTGAAAACATTGAATTCGACCCGGAACTCACAGCCTATGAGGTTTGTGAAGTGATTCGCCCCAAGTTGGCAAAGACCCCCATCGAGATGCTCTACCGTATTGGCGATAAAGTCCCCGCTTATGTAAGGGGAGATCCGGCGCGGTTTCGGCAGGTGTTGTTGAACCTCATGGGAAATGCTACCAAGTTTACTGAATTCGGTGAGATAGAGCTGTCCCTTGATATTGGGCAGGAGCAGGACAATCGGATAGAGATTTGCGCCGGTGTGCGGGATACGGGGATCGGTATTCCAAAAGATAAATTGGGCGCTATATTTGAAGCCTTTCAACAGGTCGATGGTTCCACGACCAGAAAGTATGGCGGCACCGGTCTGGGACTTTCTATATGCCAGAGAATTGCAGAAAGCATGGGTGGTGATGTGTGGGCAGAAAGCCCGGCTCCACCAACCAATCAACAATCCCTTGGTCTTGGAAGCATCTTTCATTTTACTGCATGGCTTGAAAGAGCTGAAGAAAAACATGCCGGAAGACTTACCTCTGTTTCGCTATCCGGCAAGAAGGTCTTGATTGTTGATGATAACCAGACCAACCTGGACATATTAACGCTCATTTTGGAGCAGCCAGGGATGCAGGTCGTTGCCCTGAGAGATAGCACTGAAGTTATGCCAGCCTCAGAGATGACCATGGGAACAGGGAATTCTTTTGACCTTTGCATCATTGACATCCAAATGCCAGGCATAAACGGATATAAAGTAGCACAGGCAATTCGAAGCCATGAAAAAGAGCGTTTGTCGCAACCGGCAACTCGTATCACCCTGATTGCTCTATCTTCTTTGATGAAGGGTGATGCCAAAAGATGTAACAAGGCAGGATTTGATGCTTTTCTAAGCAAGCCGGTTCACAGAGAAAAGCTATACCGGATTCTGGAGAGATTATTGGGAGAGAAACCAGGTTATGAGGAAAAGGATGAAGCAACTGAAAAAAAGATCATGACCCAGTACTCGGTTCGGGAGGAGATGAAGCATTCTGTGCGTATTCTTCTCGCAGAGGATAACGTGATCAACCAGAAGCTGGCACAGATAATCCTCACAAAGGCCGGGTACCATGTGGAGGTAGCCAATAATGGCAAGGAGGCAGTTGAAAAGTACACGCAATCTCCCGAAGATTTTGACCTGATCTTCATGGACATCCAGATGCCCGAGATGAACGGGATGGAAGCAACAAAAGCAATCCGAAGATATGAAGAACAGCTCGCAACCCGCAACCCGCCATATTCCCATTATTGCCTTGACCGCCAATGCAATGAAAGGTGACAGGGAAACATATCTTGAAGCCAGCATGGATGATTACATCACAAAGCCTATCAAAAGGGAACTTGTGTTTGAGAGTATTGAGAAGTGGGTTTTTCGTAAAGAGGGTTTATGAATTTTACTAAATTGGCAGAAGCTTTCGCTTTTCGTCCCGCCCAAGCGGGACTGCATCAAGATCTCGGCACATTTCTTCGCAAAAAAAATCGCTCAACTTAGGTTTAAGCATTTGCAGCGTCTTTAGTCTTAAAAGTCTTAAACAAAGACTCATCCATAGCAGCTTCATAGCCTGTTAACTGAGCAACAACCACATTATTCAGATCGAGAAATGTAAAGTCTCCTTTTAATTTGCGTTTGGTAACTTCCCTTACTTCGAGTAATACCGTAACTCCCTCTGAGGGGAATTTGTTTCGATACTGTCTGTAAGAGGCGCTGTAGGTTGGAAGTGAAACAACCCCCATCTCTTCAAAACACCATATAATTGCCATCTGAAATGCGGAATCCAGAACAAGAGGATCTCCTATCCATTTATTCCTTAAAGGTTCTTTCATCCATTTAACAGGTGAAGGCGCTGAAGAAATACGCGCCAATATGCCTTTTGAAGAACAAGTGATTATCTCTTTTATGCCCCTGAGCGCAACACCATGAAAGAGTATTTTGTCGTAAACCTCATCCATACTTCTGAAATAAGTTTTAGAACCCATATAAGCGGATGTATCAAGAATGGGCGGCTGTGAAAATTTATCTGTTAAAATAGCTTTTGCCCTTGTATGAATTACCTCAATGCCGCTTTTTATCCCATCTCTAATTTCAACATCGACTTCAAAAATAGAACCTTTTTTTCTTGGTTTACCTGTCATGAGGCGAATCAGTTTTTTATTATGTTCAAGCTTGATTCCTTTTAAGATTCTGATGTCGTCAAGGCCATATAGAAAAAGCCCGGGATTATTATGAAGAGCGCCATGCCCGAGCCATTCAGTCATAAGCGCAAAAGGCACAACCGGACTGCCGTCCAGGATATGAGATTCAAGAACAGGGTATTGCTTAACATCTATTTCACGTTTAAAGGTAAGAGATAGTTTTTCTTCAGCAGGAATTATATTTGCACCTATAACTATCTCCGCGGGATGGTTTTTGTCGCCCATCATTTCATAAAGCATACACATTGAGCCGGCATCCTTTGGGATCAGTTCAATTTTATTCTTTTTAAATTCCCGTTTCAGTGATGGGGTTACCATGCCGCCATCCCATGGCCCCCAGTTTATTGAGACAACTCTGCAATCCGGGCGTAATAATGATTCTTTCCTGGCTATTTTGTTTAAAACCTCATTGGCCATTGCGTAATCGACCTGTCCTCTGTTTCCAATTCGTGCAGCAATAGATGAAAAAAGCACAAGATATCTCAAATTATCATTTTTTGTTGATTCAAGCAGGGTAAAAAGACCTTTTACCTTGGTATCAAAAACCCGCTCAAATTGATCAATTGTTTTATCTTTTATCAAACGATCGTCCAGCACGCCCGCTCCGTGAATAATGCCTTTTATAGGGCCGTGAGCAGATCTAATATCATCTAAAACCCGGTTAAGCTGCTCAGGCTTGCGAATATCTGCTGAAAAGTAGAATGCAGATGTCCCATTTTGTCCGAGTTTTTCCAGGTTTCTTGAAATTTCACGATTTGCCATGTGTTTTTTGTAAGCTTTTTCCAACATGATTGGTGAGGCATTTTGAGAGCTGAGTTCATTTTCTAAAATAGCTTTTTTTATAATTGCCTCTTCATCTAAGGTTTCAAGCCACTTTGGTTCGGAAGAGGGTTTGGGTGATCTTCCCAGAAGAATCAGCGTTGCATCAGTATGTTTTGCAAGAGCTTGAACAGTAGAAGCAGTTATTCCTCTTGCTCCACCTGTAACAACAACAACGTCTCCATGGTTGAGGTCAAGCTGGATTTTTTGTGCTGGTTGATAAGGTGATGACTCGAGCTTTAATATAAATCGTGATCCAAAAGGTAAGTTTTTATCAAGGCCGATTTCAACTGGTACTGAAGTGTCCGGGTTCACAAGTTCAGCAACAACAGCCTTTGCAATATCTTTATCATCTTTCCAGTCCGGAGCAATATCTATTGCGCGGCAGCAGACACTCTCCCATTCTATGGAAGCAGTTTTGGCAAGTGCGGCAAGCCCTCCTGTAACAGCGTTGGCAATACCTTTCCCTTTAAAACCAAAAGCACCGTCCAGGCGGGTTATTGTCGCAAATATTGCTCCTTTTTTTGCCGCAGAATCAATCAGGTCGGAAGCCAGATGATTTGTGAGGATAAAAGCATCTTTTAATATTTTGTCATTTTTTTGTTCTTCAGTAGAAAGGTCGTTTGTCGGCAGTATTATAAGCCCGGCTGCTTTAGGCTGAGCTTTCTTGTTCATTAACGCTTCTTTGGAAATGTGCACGGCATCAATATTTTGTGATTTTAATTCTTCAGTAATAGCTTTGGATAGACTGCTGTTATCATCAGTAACAAAGACTTTTCTGCCTTGCGGAATATCTAACCTGTCTCCTTGTTTATAAGGTTTTTCAACAATTGATACAACTCTTCTGCTGATGTCGGAAATATTTATTTCCGGCAATTCATTCTCAGCAGCAATTTTTAAAGAGGCAATCGTATTTATTGGCGTATTTATTGTACTGGTTTGAGGCTCGTTATTTAAGGAAGTACCAGCGAGGTATTCAGCGATCTGGCGGAGAGTTTTCAGGCTTCCCATTATTTCGGGAGAAACAGATTGTATATTGTTAAGTTTTTCTTCAAGAGAGGAAAAGATTTCTACCCTTTTAATTGAGTCAATGCCCAGGTCGGATTCTATATCCATATCAAGCCCGAGCATTTCTTCAGGATATCCGGTAAGATGACTTACTGTTTCCAGCAGGTTGTTTTCGATTTCATGAATATTATCCTGCGAAGGGCTGTTTTTATTTTCCGGGTTTTTATTTTCTGGGCTTTTATCTTCTGGGCTTTTATCTTCTGATTCAATTTCGCCCCTAACACCCATTGAAGCTTCAGCAAGACGCTGGGTATTTGCCATCATATTTTGCAAAGTACGGCTTGATTCGGTTTGGGCTTCCAAAAACTTTTTATGTATTTCAGCAGTTTGCAACTGGAGAGTCTGCATTGATTCCAGGCCTTGCTTAACTACCTGTAAAGCATTTATAATTAAGTCAGGTTGTTTATTATTATAAAATAGCGAAGCGACATCATTATTCGACGTTCGATGTTGGACGTTCGATGTTGGACGTTCATCTTTTAATTTGTTATTATCCATAGTATATTTTTTTCCGGTATCAGTAATACCCTTATCGTGTTCGACAGATATCAGGCTTGAGGGTGAAGTATTGTCAGGTTTATTTTTTACCTGTTTAATCTGTTTAACTGGGGTTTCAGTGGGTCTTTTTTTGTTTTCTGTTTTCCGGCTTCTATAGTTTGCACCTGAAATAGGAATGCTCATGAGTTGCTTTCTTGATTCTGAAACAGGCCTTTCCCATTTATTCAGTTCAACCCGCTGACCTATAGAGGCAATACGGCAAAGAGTTCTTGCAAGATCAGCCAATCCGAATTGTTTCCCTGAAGAACAATCTAAAGCAATGGCTTGAAATTTACGGTCGTTTAGTATTGATTTTACAAGTCCTGTAAGAACTGATTTGGGCCCTATTTCTATAAATGTGCGAATTCCCATTTCAAACAGATTCTCAACATTGCTGACAAAATCAACAGGAGATATCAGGTGATCGCCAAGCAGTTTTTTTACATGTTCGGAATCATAAGGATATGCTTTGCCGGTTGTATTAGATAAAACCGGTATTTCCGAAGGAGAAATTTTGATCTTTTTTAATGCTTTTTTGAAAGGTTTCCGGGCATTTTTAACGAGACTGCTGTGAAAAGCAGCGGCCACGGGGAGCTTTATTGCTTTTAATCCTTCCTTTTTACATATTTTTACAGCACGGTTTATTGCTTCAATTGAGCCGGATAGAACGCCCTGGTTATGGCTGTTCTTGTTTGCAAGAATGACATCTGAACCTACTTCAATAACTAAGTGTGCAAGTTTTTCAAGGCTTGCCTTTACAGCCAGCATGGCGCCGTTTTCCTGATCTTTATTTTGGCCTGCTGCTGCCATTGAATTGCCCCTTGAAATTGAAAGAAGAAAAAATGTGTCTATATCTATCCAGCCTGCTGAACAAAGGGCTGTCAATTCACCGAAGCTATGTCCACATGTTGCGTCAGGTTTTATGCCGAATTCCTTAAGGATATTGTGCATTGCCAGGCTAACGGCGCCAATTGCCGGTTGAGCAATGTCGGTTCTTCTTAAAGCTTCTTCCTGCTCTTTCTTTTCTGTTTTTGTTTGAGCCGGCCTGGGATAGATAAAATCGCTTAGCAGTTCAGAATTATTATATTTTTCATTGGCTTTTTCAAGGATGTTAAATGCCTCCGGGAATGTACAGACTAAATCGCGGCCCATTCCTACATACTGGCTACCCTGGCCTGGAAAGATAAATGCGATTTTACCGGGTTTTTCAGGGCCCCCATAAAATATATTCTTCAAATTCCTGTTGTTTTCTCTATCATTATTTTGCCAGTTTGATTCAATTGAATTTGATGCTTCGCTGAGAAGTCCTGAAAAATCATCATACGGATTTCCTAAGGAATTAGATGGTCTTTCAAGAACTAAAAGAAATCTGAATTGATCATCCGGTGAAAAATTTTTTCTGGTTTTTGCTGCTTTAATTGCGAGTTCTTTATATGAGATTCCTTTATTAATGGAGTTTTTTAAGGTGCGAAATTTGTTTTCAACTTCTTCTTTGCTGGAAGCCGATAAAGCAATAATTTCAACTGAACCATCCCAGAAAATTTCATTTTTATTCCGATGGTGTTCTTCCAGTACAATATGAAAATTACTTCCACCAAATCCAAATGCGCTGACCCCGGACCTGCGCGGGTGTTCCTTTTTAGAAAACCATGGCCTTGACTCAGTATTTATGTAAAAGGGTGTATCACTAATACCCAATTTTGGATCAGGCTCGTCAGCTTTTAATGTGGGAGGTAATACTTTGTTATAAAGAGCAAGTGCGGCTTTGATCAGCCCGGCGCTTCCTGCAGCGGCTTTTGTATGCCCAATCATGGATTTTACCGAGCCTAATGCGCATTTATTTGCTTTTTTATCAGACTCATCAAAAAGGCGTTTAAGTGCACTGAACTCAACATTATCTCCGACACGAGTGCCTGTACCATGTGCTTCTACAAGCTCAACAGAATCCGGATCAGTATCAGCATTCTCATAAGCAATGCGAAGGGCTTCCAACTGTCCTTCCGATTTGGGAGAATATATGCTTTGTGATTTTCCATCGCTTGAAGAGCCTATGCCCTTGATGACTGCATAAATTCTATCGCCGTCTCTTTCAGCATCTTCAAGCCTTTTAAGAACCAGTAATCCTATTCCTTCCCCCAAAACAGTTCCGTCCGCATCTTTAGAAAAAGGTCTTGAATCTCCGGTTGGTGAAAGAATGAATGTCCTGGCAAAGCACATGTGCATGAAAATATCGTTTAAAGTATCCAGACCACCGGTGACTACCATGTCTGACCGTCCTGATGAAAGTTCGAGGAGGGCGAGGTAAATAGCTCCCATCGAGCTGGCGCAGGCTGCATCGACAACACAGTTTGTGCCTCCTATGTCAAGACGGTTGCATATTCTTCCTGCAATAACATTCCCCAACAGACCCGGAAAAGAATTCTCCTGCCATGATACATATGAGTCAGATATTTTTTTAATAACTTCTTCTGCTTTATCAGGTTCAATACCTGAATTGTGAAGAGCTTTTCGCCAGATTGGATGCCCCAGCCTTGCAGCCAGCGGAATGGTAAGTTCCTGAGTCCCTGTTGCGCCGAGTATTACGCTTGTCCTGCTATGGCTGAAGTTGGCTTTTCGTCCATAGCCTGCATTTTCAAGCGCCATCCTGGCTGCAAGCAGGCCCAGGATCTGGGAGGTATCAGTTGCTTCAAGAGAAGAAGGAGGCATACCGAATTCAGTAGGATCAAAAGGAACAGCCGAAAGGAATCCCCCTCTTTTACAGTAGATATGGTCTGATTTTTTGGGATCCTTATCAAAGTAATCGTCAGGAGACCAGTGGGTTTCCGGGATATCAGTAATGCCGTCCTCACCCTTAAAAATCAGACGCCAGTATTCATGCAGCCCTGATGCTTTTGGGAAAAAACATCCCATACCAATAATAGCAGTGTGAATATTCTTGATTGATTTTTTCTTATTAGTAGTCAATTGTTATACCTTTATAAGCGGTTCACGGTTCACGGTTCGCAGTTAACGGTTTTTAAAAATAGCCTTTTTTAATGATTCCAGCATGTTTGATAGTAATAGTTCACAACTGATTGCTTTTATGTTTTGATCAACCATTAACTGTAAACTGTGAACCGTAAACCGTAAACCGTTATTTAAGCAGTTCCAAAATTTCTGAAAGCCTCATTGGAGATATTCGGCCAATGTTATTTGGCAATGTAATTTTCTGACTGCAAAGCCAGTTTGCGCGCGTTGCAACAGCAGCTCCAAAAAGGAGGTTCATTGCAACAGTTACTGTTTCCCTGTTTTCATACTTTTCAAGAAAAGAACCCTTTACCCATTCATTAAAAGCACCTATGGCCGGACCACACCATATTTGATAATCGATTTTTCTTGAAAGATCGCCTGCTATCGCCCAGTTTGAACTGCGGCCAAGATATGAACGAAAAATTAGAGCCATCTTGTGTTTTGGATCTTTTTCAGCCCGGATTATCTGGTCTGGATCATTTTTAACAAAAAACTTTTTTGTATTTTCCCATTCATCCTTTAAACTGCATTGGAAAAAATCTTTTTCCAGCATTTTTCTTTGAATCTCAGGTATGTTTTCAAGTCTGTCATATCTACAGTAAAGATCGTACAATTTTGCAGCGCGAAACGGAAACATTGTACCGCGTTTTAATACCTGAACTTTTACACCCATTTCAAACATATCTGCTGCAGGAGCCATCGTTACGTCCGCTTGTCTGGCCTCTGCGAGCATTTGACGAACAGATTCCGATGTGCCGGCTTCAATACAGGCCTGGTTGATAGTGCCGGTTAAAATATACGCGGCCCCCATGGAAAAGGCTGCTGCCGCTGCTGAGGGTGTAGCAATTCCACCGCCAAGTCCCACACAAAGAGGTCTTTTATACTTATATTTTTCAGCAAGCTCGTCACGAAGCGCAATTATTGTCGGCAATAGAGAAAGAGCCGGCCTGTTATCGGTGTGTCCTCCTGAATCAGCTTCAGCGGTCATATCATCTGCTACCGATATCGACCTTGCAAGAGTTGCTTCTTCTCTTGTAATCATATTCTTGTCGATAAGTTGATAAAGTATTTTATCAGGCGGCGGCGAAAAAAACTTTCCGGCAACTTCGATCCTTGATACTTTTGCAATAATTTTATTCGGACATACTATATTATCATTGGAATCTATCTAATAAATAATGCAATCCTCTTATACTGACAAAATAATATCCGGCTGGTGGACGAAAAGCCAACTTCAGCCATAGCAGGACAAGCGTAATACTCGGCGCAACAGGGACTCAGGAACTTAC
>Ga0255365_10334_pt1 | contig 12215 bp, 8 predicted proteins | sample ANMaggSeSYBR01J3_FD_182089 | JGI IMG/M metagenome (GOLD analysis project Ga0255365, IMG submission 182089) | Sediment cell enrichment communities from methane seep in Santa Monica Basin, California, United Staets - ANME aggregate JGI... | ecosystem: Environmental > Aquatic > Marine > Cold seeps >... | reverse complement strand
CATTTCCAAAGGAACTGACGAAGTCCTTGGCCCGTTTTCGGAAGATGAGTTTGCCAAACGTCCGGAGGTCGCCAATCTGGGCCAGCTCAACTGGCACATTCCAAAGAACCCGAACTTCTGGCTCCCGCTTCTCGGGAGCCTCATGTTCCTTGCTATCGCCATTCCGATTCTGGCAATCAAGTTCTTCTGGATCACGGTTCCCGTAATCATCGGATTGATTCTGTTGATCAGACACATCAGAAAGAAACGGAAACGGAAGGCCCAACCAGAGGTTGGACAGGTATCGTCTGAAGCCGCGCCGAGCGCGTCTCCAGACGAACCGTCAACCTGATCGTTCGGCACGCATACTATGGATAATAACAACAGCTTACTCTGTTTTCATTGTGCGACTATTATAGACAATGGCTGCTCTGAATGCCCAAATTGTGGAGAATTCATAGATAAAAAGAGTTACGAGCGAATCCTGAATAAACTAAATCAATACATATTGTTTGGCTACAGTTACAGGACAAAGTATGAACAGCAGTACGCAAAAGCCGGTAAAATTGAAACAAAGTATCAGTTCGGCTTTTTAAGTGATGCGTTTGCATGGGCAGGTCTGGCTGTACTTGGTGGAGTAATAGGTGGTGCATCATGGGATTTTGTGAAACAGTTAGTCCGAAAAATTGCAGTTCAGACAAGAGATGAAAACCTTGAAAAATTAGTATCTAACGAAAAATCACTAAAATTATTTTCTGATTATATGTTGGATTATCATCGTAGTTTTAAGGGTGTCACAAAGGAGGTACAAGATGCTATTTATGAAGAAATGAGGGCACATATCGCAGAAGAAATTAAACCACTTGAGAACATTGACTTTGATGATAAGGTACAAATTCTGAAATTTTTAAAAAGATACGCGAAAAAAGCAGGTGAAAAGCATAGGAAAAGTAAAATATCAGTATCTATTGTTAAAGGACTTTGGGGTAAAACTAAAGTATCCATTGAAATCGATAAATAGGCGAAAGTCGCCGAACCTGTCAGTTCAGGTGACAGCCAGGGCCGTGCCATTTTTATCATGCTATGTAAAAGCCACTTTTATCATTTTTAAAGAGGTCAGTGGAAGCCCTGGCTGCTCCTGACTTCGTCGTTAAACTTCAATCATAAGTAGTCATGCTTTATTTAATGGACAGATTAAACAGCATCATTGGCCTTGCTATGGCTGCCATCGGGGTCATATTATTCCTATTTCCAAAGTTTTGTAAATCAAATTTTATTAAGCGTTTTCTCATAGCTTTTATAGCTATAGGATGTTTGGTTTTATTTTTTAATTCCAATTGGTATTTACACTGGAAATATTACGATGCTAAAAAAATAAAAATTCAGTTAAAACAATTACCCCATGTTATTAAAACTGATACAAATCAAATATATTCTTATATACTAATAATAGAGAACAATTACCCCCCACACATCAAAATAAAAAACATTAGTGCTAACCTCAATTCAAAAATGCCATTTATTGATTATGACGTTCTGTTAAGCGATCGCGATAAAGGTACGATACATGTTGATTTAAAAGATAAATCGAATATTTTACTGACTACTGCTGAATTAAGAGGAGGAGATATTTTATGTCTGAGTTTTAGATGTAGTCCGATGCTTGGAAATATGCCAAAAAACATGACCCTTTCATTGCAAAACATACCAATCAAATTTAATTATGAACTGTTCCAGGTCCCCCACGAAGTACCTCCAGATAGAGGAATGCGTGGTGTTAAACTTGCAAACAAACAATACAATCAACAAGCTATAATTTTTGAAAAAACTATTACTTTGGATCACAGACAAGTTTTTAACAAAGATATTGAATACCAATATGGTCAATATTCAATTGATGGTGGTTTAAGATATGTAAGTATCCTTTGTTCATCAGACAAATTTCTCAACATCAAATACAATGGCCTCCATGGAATCTTAAATTATAAGTCAAAGTGTAAGATTTGCCCAGACTGTAAAAAAATCGATGTTATTAGGATAATGATATTTCGGGATGATTTTTTCCTATTGGAGGGTACTTTTGAATTTGAAAAAAACACAGGTTGATTGTCTAAGATGCCCTTAATTCTTTTCCCCGGCAATATATAAACAAGAGTTTAACCAGCGCTTTCACATCCGACTCCCAAGGTCGGGCCGTTTTCGCCAAAGCATGGGTAGGTGTTTCCGTGGTTTTGGCCAAGCCAAGGGCTCATTCCCTGCTCGCGGGTGAAGCGCACGTTCCAAAACACTTGACATCATTTTCCTCCCCCCTTCGCTTCCAATCTATAATCCTTACAAAGTTTCCGTATGTACGGAAATTCTTTCCTTACACATCCCTTCCCTCTGCCGTGCTCAAACCAGGCAAGCGTCATCCCGCGCTGTTTCTTTATAGGATAAATTCCTTGGTAGCATAGTATAATCATCAACTTATCCATCATTTTCCCAACACCACCTGTTAACTGCGAAAAGGAAATTCTCGATAAAGCAGGGCTCCACTTTACAATTTAAATAGTTCAGGACTCCGTTCAATAAATTACTGATAGGATGGGATGGGATGCTGAATTTAGACGATATACTTTACTACTTTATTACTACCATTATTACTTCTCACTTATCTTCCACAAATGCCTTTCAGAAGCCACCAGATGCCCATATTCGGGCTTTTATACTTTTAGGCAAGCAGAGTATTAACCGCAGGAATATGCCATTTATTCGACTTCTCCTACCGATTCTTTTTTGGATTTTTAGACCGAGCAATTGACCCGCATGTCATATTCTGTAGGTTTCTATTACATAATACAAACTTAATTATCAAACATGCTTGAGATTCATCATAATCAAGAGCACATAACAACAAATTTCAGCTCCGACAAAAATCCTGCTTTCTACAATTTCGCACATCTGATAATTTGTATTATTTAAACGAAACATACAGAATCTGCCACGCTCCTGCTATGCTAATACACACGGCTTGTGCTTTCTCTACTATTTTGAATGAAAAAGAATTGCGGTAAGTCGACCTACTTCTGTTAACGAGTTTTTAGCATCATAGAACTGGAATCCATCGTGGTCCTCTTGATTTAGCGGCATCCGCCAATATATTTTCAGCCAATCAAACCTGTCATCATTGTCATCAATAAAAATCAAACCAGATTTATTGTCTGCGCTACCCTATATATGAATAACAGAATGTTCTGCGAGCTATATTTTATACCCCCCCCTCTCCTACCTCTTTATAATAAGCCATCCGGCTGATTACTCACAAACATAATCAATCATTTAACCAGCAGAAAGGGCGGTTTGTCTTAAAGGCAGCCGCCCTTTTTGCGTTTTTACCCATCCAACAGAAAGGAGACCTATTATGACAACAGCACAAAAGTTCAACACCGCTTACGACTCCTATTAAACAGTTGGAAAGGCAAAACCTCTTGAAATGTAAGGAAATCGCTTTTTTATTTCCTCACCATACAAAATTTTCGAGATTCATCGGATTCCTGATTCCCACCATTTTAAAGTATCTCTTCTAATATCCCCGCCTTTCAAGGCGGAGATATTTTACTTATTGTTAAATATCTCCCATGATGAAATGATGGATACAATTCCTGTGCCAATAAATCAAGTGAAGGATGAGTTTCTTGCCACTTGCCAGCGGTAAGTCTTGGGATATGCTACGGGCTTTCGGCCAACCGGTTGGAGTCGCGGAACGTACCGAAGGAGGTATGAATCTTCCCGGGGGAAATGAAGTCCATAACGCTCCTTGAAATATTGATTGCTTAAACGTACCATTATTCGCGCAAGATTTAATCGACATATCAATACTATGGTTTCGTTTTGATAAAAAAGCTTGACAAGTAATTTATATATAGTATTCTCTATTTGCGATTTGCAAATAGAGAATACGCTGTATGATTCTAAAACCTCAAGACATAGTTGTACTGCTGAAATTTATTGCCATTGGAAAATCCGATTGGTCATATGCAAAACTTGCCGTGGATTTGGTCATGAGTTCTTCTGAAGTCCATGCTGCCGTAAAAAGATCCTTGCAGGCTCAATTGGCTTTTCAGTACAATTCTCAGATAATGCCCAACACAAAAAACCTCAACGAATTCATTATCCATGGAATTCGTTATGTGTTCATACCGGAGCGTGGCGAAATAACGCGAGGGATGCCGACGATTTATGCAGCTTCGCCAATGGCAAATAAACTCGTTTCTTCTGGCGAGCCGCCACCAGTTTGGCCTGACCCGGACGGGGATATACGAGGACAATCATTTTCACCATTATATAAATCCGTACCATCTGCCGCCCGAAAGGACAGCAAATTATATGAACTGCTTGTTCTGGTGGATGCGCTTCGCGGCGGCAATACTAGAGAACGGAAAATAGCGTCAGTTGAAATCCAAAAACGATTCGATTACTACAATGGCATTGAAAAATCCGAATATTGAAATGCTTGAAACAACCGCTCTGGATTTGGGACCACTTATCCATGAAACGGTCTTTCTGGGAGGAGCCGCCACAGGCTTGTTGTTGACAGATCCGGCAACCCCTCCCATTCGCATTACACGCGATATCGATGTCATTATTGAAGTCGTCTCTCTGGCTGCGTATCATCGATTTAATGAAAAACTTCGAAAATTAGGTTTTTTTGAAGACACAAGCCTATGTGCACCAATATGTCGGTGGCAAAAAGAAAACATTATTTTGGACGTCATGCCCACAGACCCGAGCATACTCGGATTTGGGAACCGTTGGTTTTCAAAAGCTTTTGTCTCTGCCGTGCCCCACTGTCTTCCTTCCGGGCAACGAATCAAAGTGCTTCCGGCGCCCTTTTTTCTTGCAACCAAAATTGAGGCTTTTAAACATCGCGGAAACGATGATTATATTCTCAGCACCGACATGGAAGACATCATAACATTAATTGATGGACGAGCCGAAATCATCGAAGAAGTTAGTAGATCAGATAATGAACTAAAAATCTATTTGAATGAATTTTTTTCCTTGATACGCAACAACCCTGCTTTTTACGAATCACTACCAGGTCATTTACCGCCGGACAAAGCGAGTCAGGCTCGATCTGCACAAATACTCCAGCGGATCGACAAAATTATTGTTCAAACCACATAAATGTTCTCAATAAAGTCGGGCGTTAATCAGAAGCATACGCTTGGTGAATTAATTTCGGATATGGATTATAAGGAACTACTCGAAAAATATAATATTCTGTTAGAGGAGATAAATCGCTTAACAAAAGAAAACAGTCAATTGAAAGCTCAACTTGGACTGACGAGATCAGAGCTTTCCCGAAATACTACCTCGGCAATAAAAACAGAAAAAAATATACTTGACGATGAATCGATTGACAGGAACTGCTTTTCAGATGTGGACAGCAAATCGGATACTCTCTCCAAGATCCGTCTGTTCATGTCACTCTTTAAAGGCCGTGATGATGTCTACGCTAAACGATGGGAGAATAAAAGTAAAGGCACATCGGGTTATTCACCTGTTTGTCTGAATCAATGGCAACCAGGCGTGTGCGGAAAGCCAAAAATTTCCTGCTCCAAATGCGAATACAAATTATATGCCGCTTTAGATGAAGATGTCATTGAAAATCATCTGAGAGGGAATATCGTTGTCGGCATCTATCCTATGCTGCCGGATGAAACGTGCTGCTTTTTGGCAATGGATTTTGACGAGGCAGACTGGCAAAAAGATATCTCCGTTCTGAGAGATGTTTGTATCGAGTTCAGTATTCCTGTCGCTGTCGAACGGTCACGATCCGGAAAAGGCGGGCATGTCTGGTTTTTCTTTGAAAACCGATTATCTGCTGCTTTGGCACGAAAATTTGGTACCGCCCTACTAACTTACTCCATGAGCAGAAGACACGAAATACAATTTAAATCATATGACCGGTTGTTTCCCAGTCAGGACACCATGCCCAAAGGCGGTTTAGGAAATTTGATTGCACTGCCGTTGCAAAAAGCAGCAAGGGAAAGAACAAACAGTGAATATATCGATGAAAATTTTAAACCCTATTGCGACCAATGGGCATTCTTATCCACAATCCAAAAGATATCCGTAAACCGTATTGACTATCTCATTTCGAAACTTTGTAACGGCTATGAACTGGGCTTATTAAAAATCGATGAGGAAGAGGAAAAACCGTGGGACACTCATAAAGACAAAATTGGACTGCAAAAAAATGATTTTCCGAAGCAACTCGACATCGTCAAAGCAAATATGCTGTTTATTCCAAAGGCGGCGATTTCCCAAAGGGCTTTGAATCGGTTAAAACGGCTAGCGTCTTTTAAAAACCCAGTGTTTTACAAACAGCAAGCCATGCGTTTGCCGACCTATGGGTATCCGAGAGTCGTCTCCTGCGCAGATGAAACAAAAGAGTACCTGTGTTTGCCAAGAGGATGCGAGCCTGAATTGTCCTATGAACTTAAAGAACTCGAAATTGATATTCGGTTTATCGATAAAACCTATAGCGGAAAAAGGATTGATGTGGAATTCAATGGTCATTTAAGAGATGAACAGTCCTTGTCCCTCAAACACCTATTGCAACACGATACCGGAATACTTTCAGGCACAACAGCCTTTGGTAAAACAATCGTGGCGATTAAGCTGATTGCCGAGAAAAAAGTAAACACACTAATTCTGGTTGACAAGGTCAGCCTGCTGTACCAATGGCAAGATAAGCTGTCAGAATTTCTGGTTGTTAATGAAACATTACGGGAGCCGATGGCCACAAGAAAGAAAAGCGGACGAAAGAAGAAAAAAAGTGTAATCGGTCAATTGGGCGCAGGCAAAAATACTTTAAGCGGCATCGTGGATATTGCGTTGATGCAATCTCTAAGTCGAAAGGGAGAAGTCAAGGAATGCGTTAAAAATTACGGGATGATCATTGCCGATGAGTGTCATCATGCTTCAGCATTCACCTATGAACAGATTCTGAAAACCACCAATGCAAAATATATTTATGGTCTGACCGCTACACCGACAAGGAAAGATGGGCATCATCCGATTCTGTTTATGCATTGCGGTCCCATTCGATATCGGGATAACCCCAAAAAACAAGCGGAGAACAGGCCTTTTGACCATTATATTATTCCGCGATTTACATCTTTGAGGGTTCCTCTGGACAGCGACGAAAAAGATATATCCATTCAGGAATTATATACCGAAATCATGGATAACGACTTCAGGAATCAGCAGATTACAGAAGATGTGCTGAAAAATTATCATCAAGGCAGAAACTGTATTGTTTTATCGTTGCGAACCGCCCATGTTGAATTGCTTGTAAAAAAGTTGAAGGAAAAGGTTCCGGATGTTATAAAACTGATGGGCGGCATGGGGAAAAAATCAACTCAGAAGGCCTTTCAATGTCTCACCAATATTCCTGCTGACAAAAATATTATCCTGGTTGCTACTGGTCATTTTATCGGGGAAGGTTTTGACGAGCCACGTCTCGATACGCTGTTTTTAGCCATGCCGATATCATGGAAAGGCACGCTGCAGCAATATGCCGGGAGGCTCCATAGACTGTTCAAAACGAAAAAAGAAGTGAGGATCTATGATTATGTGGATATCCAGGTAAAGATGCTGGAAAAAATGTATCAAAAACGGCTAAACGGATACGCTTCAATGGGATATAAAGCCAAAGGCGAGGAGACCATGGATGCATCCTTGGATATCATTTTTAATAAAGATAACTTTTTACCTGTTTTCAATCAGGATATCGTCACCGCTAAAAAAGAGATTTTAATCGTAAGCCCGTTTGTCAGAAAAAGACGCACCCACCAAATGATACAACACCTTAAAATTTCAACCAGTAAAAATATCCGCGTCATAGTCGTGACCCGGCCGAAAGAGGATTTTACACCGAAGGATCACGCCGCTTTGCAAAGGACGCTGAACCTGTTAACAAGTAACGGAGTAAGTGTAGTATTTAAATCAAATATCCACCAGAAATTTGCAATCATGGATCAAAAGGTTGTGTGGTATGGCAGTATCAATCTGTTAAGCTATGGGAGCGCACAGGAAAGCATCATGCGCATTGAAGGTTCCAATATTGCGAACGAATTGATGAAAAGCATAGATGGTGCATAACCTCATAATAATGTTCGTTAGTGTATGGAACGGTTATGTTTTTGGCTCCCCAGCACGGACTCCCTTCGGCTGCGCTCAGGATAAACTCACTGCGAATTATTGATAAGAGCCAGCTTCTTTTCTCGACGCCAATTTTTGACCTGGCGCTCGCGTTTGGCCGCTGAGTATTTGTCAGGATGTTTTTCCGAATAAAGAATCTCGGCCTTATGCTGACTCATACGATGATCCAAATCAGTTGTGATGCCGGTATAAAGCTGACCGTTTCGATCACAAATATAGACAAACCACATATCGAAACTCATAAATATAAAAGCCCGACCATTATGGTCAGGCTCTATTGTTTGGCTCCCCAGCACGGACTCGAACCGCGGACTTAGTGGTTAACAGCCACTCGCTCTGCCAACTGAGCTACTGGGGATAATTTATTATAAATAATATTTATCTACTAAAAATTTGATCGAAGTCAAGTAAAATATTTGTTTTTTTTAGGAAATTACAAAATCTCCTTTTAATTTTAACGAAAGCTCGTCGAGTTGAGCCTTGCTCGTTTCTGCAGGTGCATTTGTGAGAAGGCATGCGGCCTTCTGGGTTTTTGGAAATGCAATAACATCACGTATGGAAGACTGTCCGCATAAAATCATAGCCAGCCTGTCAAAGCCGAATGCAATGCCTCCGTGGGGGGGAGCTCCTGAATCAAGTGCTGAAAGAAGAAATCCGAATTTTTCTTCATAAGTTTCTTTATCCATACTCAATGCTTCAAACACCTTTTCCTGTAGATCCTTTTTATGGATACGTATGCTCCCGCCACCAATTTCCGAACCGTTTAAAACAAGATCATAAGCCCTGGATCTTACGGCAAGAGGGTCGTCCTTCAAAAATTTTAAATCTTCTTCAAGTGGAGCTGTAAAAGGATGATGCAATGCCTGAAGCCTTTTTTCTGTTTCATCGTATTCAAGCAAAGGGAAATCAGTAACCCATACAAAACTGAATTCATTTTCGTCTATTATGCCCAGCTTTTCCCCAAGATGGTTTCTAAGATACCCCAGAGCTTCATTTGTAACCTTTGGTTGATCAGCAACAAAGAAAACAAGATCTCCGGGTTCCATTTCCAGGCGCTTGGCCAAAGCTTCTTTTTCTTTTTCTGTAAAAAATTTTGCTATGGGAGACTGCCATGTATCTTCCTTGACTTTTATCCAGGCAAGGCCTTTTGCCCTGTAAACGGAAACGAATTCAGTAAAATCGTCAATTTCTTTCCGTGAAAAATATGAGCAGCCTTTTGCATTCAGTGCTTTGACTATTCCACCTTTTTTAACAACACTGGAGAAAACCTTGAACCCGGATTTTCCAACAATATCCGATAGATCTTTAAGTTCAAGGCCAAAGCGAATATCCGGTCTGTCAAGGCCGAAACGGCTGACCGAATCTTTGTATGAAAGACGTAAAAAAGGAGGATTGATCTCTATCCCAAGAACGTCATTAAAAATTTCTTTCATCATGCCTTCAGTTATATCCATGATATCCTTTTCGCCGACAAAGGACATCTCCATATCTATTTGGGTAAATTCAGGCTGGCGGTCCGCCCTTAGGTCTTCGTCCCTGAAGCAGCGAACTATCTGAAAATAGCGGTCAAGCCCTGAGATCATCAAAAGTTGTTTAAAAAGCTGGGGTGATTGAGGCAGTGCATAAAACCGGCCGGGATTAACTCTGCTGGGGACAAGATAGTCTCTTGCACCTTCAGGAGTACTGCGCGTTAATACAGGGGTTTCAATTTCAAGAAATCCGCGTTTGTCAAGATAGTTCCTAACTGATGCGGCAGCCTTGTGGCGCATAATTATATTTTTTTGCATTTGTGGACGCCTGAGATCAATATGGCGATATTTTAGCCGTACTGTTTCCGACACATCAATTTTATCTTCGATTAAAAAAGCAGGCGTTTTAGCTGCATTTAAAATTTTAAGTTCAATGACAGTAATTTCTATCTCTCCGGTTTTCAGGTTCGGATTGGTCATTCCTTGAGGCCTTGGATCAACAATTCCACGCACACCGATTACATATTCACTTCTGATCGCATGAGCCTTTTCGTGAATTTTTATATCTATCTTGGGATTAAAAACAACCTGGGTTAGGCCTTCCCTGTCCCGCAAGTCAACAAATATGACCCCTCCGTGGTCCCTTCGGCGCTGAACCCATCCCATAAGCACAACTTCCTTGCCGATTGAGGATGCATCAAGTTCACAGCAGTTGTGTGTTCTCCTCATTTCTCCAAGTATATCATCTGACAAAGCAGTTACTCCTTTCAAAAACAGGTCAAAAGTAATTGATATTTTTTTGTACGATTACACAAAGAATTATAAGTGCCTAAAATTTAAGTGCCTAAAGTGAGCTAAAGTGCCTAAAATGCCTAAAGTTGAGGTACGCCTTCGGCGTGCTGATTGATAAGCGGGGCATCAAGCATTTACGTTCGCTCTCATTTCTCGTTCCCACGCTGGAGCATGGGAACCAGGCAAAAAAAATAAAATTGGCAGCGCCAAAGGCGCATTCATTAACTTTAGGCACTTTAATATACTTTAGCTCACTTTAGGCACTTATATTCACACCGAAGGTGCAACTAACTCGATTTCCGCTTTAACTTTTTCTACTAAACTTTCTATAGGGATTAAAATCTGTTTTTTAGTTGTCATATTCCGGAGAATAACTGATCCTTCTTCAAGTTCATTGTCTCCTATAATAAGCACATACGAGGCTTTAAGCCTGTCTGCACGTTTCATCCTGCTTTTCAGGCTTCTATTGCTCAAATCCATTTCAGGCCGAATTCCTTCAAGACCAAAATTGCAGCTCCATTCAAAAGCTAAAGGTCTGCTTTTTTCCCCAAGTGCAGCTATAAAAATATCAGGCTTTTGCGTAAAGTCTTTATCCCTGAGTCCTGTTATTTCTGCCAGCCTGTCAAGGCCTATTGCAAAGCCGATTGCAGGCTGGTCAGGCCCTCCCAGCGCCTTTACCAGACCATCATAACGCCCGCCACCAGCTACAGCATTCTGGGCGCCTAATAAACCTGTCTGAATTTCAAAGGTGGTTCGGGTATAATAGTCCAGACCCCTAACCAGTCTTTTGTTGATTACAAATGGAATTTTAAATTTTCCAAGCGCATATTTAACTGTTTCAAAGTGTTGAGTGCATTCGGGGCATAAATAATCTATTAGAGCAGGTGCATTCACCATAGCCTCACGGCACGAAGAGCTTTTGCAGTCAAGCGCCCTTAGAGGATTTTTTTTGCTTCTTCTAAGACAATCCTGGCACAATTTTTCTGTTACAGATGAAAGAAAACTAGAAAGAGATTCCTTAAAATTTAAACGGCATTTCGGGCAACCCAATGAATTTATGTGGGGTTTTGCGTCCGTTACTTTAAGCATGGAAAAAAGTTTCACAGCCAGAAAAATAAGCTGCGCATCAATAAATGGCGAATCTATACCAAACACTTCGGCATTAATCTGATAAAATTGCCTATACCTTCCTTTCTGAGGTCTTTCTCTTCGAAACATCGGCCCGATGCTATAAAATTTCCGCACAGGATCCTTTGCATACATTTTATGCTGAATATATGAACGAACAACAGATGCTGTAGCTTCCGGCCTCAGTGTAATAAGGTCTCCCTTTCTGTCCGGGAAAGTATACATTTCTTTTTCTACAATATCGGTATCCTCTCCAATGCTCCTTGCAAAAAGCTCAGTACGTTCCAGAATCGGCAGTCGGATTTCCTTAAATCCAAAATCCTCAAAAAGTGAGCGGGTGGTTTTTTCTATATTTTGCCAGAGCTCAACTTCTCCAGGGAGAATATCTTTGAATCCTCTAATTAATTGAATCATTATCTATGGGTTTTCCTTCCCGGCTTTTCAGAATTTTTTTGTATATCAAAAAAAGGAAAGTATGGTATAAAAATATATAAACTTATTTTTATATCTTAGTGTACGCCATTAAGTCAATATTAATCTGGGTTTTTGGTGAGTTTTCGATATAGGGAACGCGTTCCAACACACGGTACGGCATCCTGACAGACAAGACAAAGATAGAGATTGTTTACTGATGTT
>Ga0255365_10332_pt1 | contig 12236 bp, 6 predicted proteins | sample ANMaggSeSYBR01J3_FD_182089 | JGI IMG/M metagenome (GOLD analysis project Ga0255365, IMG submission 182089) | Sediment cell enrichment communities from methane seep in Santa Monica Basin, California, United Staets - ANME aggregate JGI... | ecosystem: Environmental > Aquatic > Marine > Cold seeps >... | reverse complement strand
AAAAGTTATTGCGCAGATAAAATTACAGGTTGTCGCTGGTAAAGCTAATCCTTCTCCTCCAATCGGACCTGCATTGGGGCAACAGGGAGTTAATATAATGGATTTTTGCAAGGCGTTTAATGCCAGAACAGCTAATGATGAGGGGATGATAATACCTGTTGTTATAACTGTTTATCAGGATAGAACATTTACTTTTATTACCAAGACGCCGCCCGCAGCCGTACTATTAAAGAAAGCTGCAAAGATAGCGAAGGGAGCCGGTGATCCAAAGCGTGAAAGAGTAGGCAAGGTTACCAGACAGCAGGTTGAGGAAATAGCCAGGCAGAAAATGGTTGATTTAAATGCTTATGATTTAAATGCTGCCTGTAAAATAGTTGAAGGAACAGCCAGAAGCATGGGAATAGAGATTGGTTAAATAGTGCCCGAACGAAAACTATATAGTTTTTCCAAGTTCAAGGAAGGCGCAAATTTTAACCGCAGGAATACATTGAGTATTTTGAGGATTAAAATTTGAGCCTGACGCAGAAATTGGGGAAAATAGCAGTTTTCGTTCAGGCACTAAATAGAAAAGGAGTTCGTTATAAAATATGCCGAAGCGAGGTAAAAAATACTTAAAATCAAGAAAGCAAATAAATGCCGAGTCAAGATTCCATTATACCGAAGCTGTGAAAAGCTCTTTAGATTCATCGTATGCCAAATTTGATGAAACCGTTGATGTAGCTGTACGCCTTGGTGTTGATCCACGGCATGCGGATCAGATGATTCGTGGGACGGTAGTTTTACCAAACGGCCTTGGAAAGGAAGTCAAGGTTTTGGTATTTGCTAAAGGAGAGAAGGAACAAGAAGCGCATGATGCGGGTGCGGATTTTGTGGGCAATGATGATCTGATAGAGAGGATCAAAGGCGGATGGTTAGGTTTTGATAAAGCCGTTGCCACACCTGATATGATGGGCTCTGTAGGAAAGATGGGGAAAATTCTTGGTCCAAGAGGGCTTATGCCTAATGCAAAAACAGGAACAGTTTCTTTTGATATCGCGAGAGCGGTTAATGAGCTTAAGGCCGGCAAAATAGATTTCAGGGTAGAAAAAGCAGGTATAGTTCATGTTCCTATGGGTAAGGTTTCATTTGGCGTAGATAAGATTGTTCAGAATTTTACTGCATTTTTAGAAACAATTTTACGCCTCAAGCCTGCTTCCAGCAAAGGTACCTATATTAAGAGTATCGCCATATCGACTACTATGGGCCCAGGAATTAAGATAGATACGGCAAGTATAAAGGAAATAATAACATAATTATTTTCGAGAATACGAGCCTTGGTTTTTTAGTCGATTATTTTGGCACATTTCTTCGCAAAAGATTGCTCAACTTAGGTTGAATTTGTTTTCCGAGTAATAAAAAAATCTGACTAATTGAATAAAATTACTGTCAAAGACCGTAGGCGCACACTTTTGTGTTTAATCGGCATAGCCGGCCTACCGAGATGGTTTTGAGATAAAGTTGTTGCCTCCGGTTTTTTACAGCTTGAGGAAGGGGGTGTAATAAATTCGTGCAAATAGATGAAAAGAAAAAAATTGTAGAGAATCTTCGTGAAATATTTTCGAAGTCCAAGGTTTTAATAGTTACTGATTACAAAGGACTTAATGTAACAACTATTAATGAATTGCGCAGAAAGCTCAGGGAAGCTGATGTTGAATATAAGGTGGCCAAAAATTCGCTTCTTGTCAGAGCTTCGGAAGATACTGATGTATCGTTGATTGCTGAAAATTTTAAAGGCCCTATCGCAATTGCCATAAGTTATGATGATCCGGTTGCTCCTGCAAAAGTTTTGATGCAGTTTGCAAAGAATAATGCAAAACTTGAAATAAAGGCCGGTGTAATGGATGGCAAGGTGCTGGATCTAAGTGCAATCAAGGCCCTGTCAGAGCTTCCATCTCAAGAAGTACTGCTGGGCAAGCTTCTTTCAGTATTAAACGGGGTCCCGACTTCTCTTGTTGTAGCTCTTAATAATATACCTGTAAAACTATTGAATGTTTTGCAGGCAATAAAGGAGCAGAAAGAAGCTGCATAAAAATAATAGTAGAGGCACGGTGCGCCGCGCCTCTACTATATAGATAATTTTGAAAAAACTGGAGGAAATATAAAATGGCGGATATTACCAAAGAAGATGTAATTGAGTTTATAGCAAATATGTCAGTGCTTGAGCTGTCTGAACTGGTTAAGGAAATGGAGGAAAAATTTGGTGTTTCTGCGGCTGCTCCTGTTGCAATGATGGCGGCCGCTCCTGCTGGTGAAGCCGGTGGCGGTCAAGCAGAGGAAAAAACAGAATATGATGTTATCCTTACAGCTTTTGGTGACAAGAAGATTCAGGTTATCAAAGAGGTCAGAGCAATTACCGGTCTCGGTCTCAAGGATGCCAAAACTTTAGTGGATGGTGTTCCAAAGCCCGTTAAAGAAGGAATAGCTAAAGAGGATGCTGAAAAGATAAAAGCCCAGCTTGAGGAAGCTGGAGCCCAGGTCGAGTTAAAGTAATAAAAAAGGGATAGCCTTCGATCGTCGGCGCATTAGCGGTTCGTTGTGGCAAATAAATTATTACAACGGACCAAGGGCAAATAACCCCCTAATACCTGAGTTGAGTGATTTTTTGCGAAGAAATGTGCCAAGATTTTGATGCGCAAGAGGTTGGTGCAGGTCGAGTAAAAAATCGCTCAATTTAGGTAGTAATTTAATATTGGAGATACTATGTCGGAAAAGCCTTTGGCAACAAAGCGTATAAGGAAAAACTTCGGCAAGATAAGAAAAATTGTTGAAATACCAGATCTTATTGGGGTGCAAAGAGAATCCTTTAGTCGTTTTTTACAAATGGATATTTCACCGGAAAAACGTAAGGATATCGGGCTTCAGGCAGTATTCAGGTCTGTTTTTCCGATAAAAGATTTTACCGGAAGTGCTTCCCTTGAGTTTGTATCATACAGATTCGGCGAGATTAAACACGGAGTTAAGGAGTGTATACACAGAGGCATGACATATGAGATACCTGTTCGTATCACGGTCAGACTCGTAGTGTACGATTTAGATAGAGATACGGGAGTTTCCAATATTCGGGATATAAAGGAACAGGAAATTTACTTTGGAACTATTCCCATGATGACCGAAAAAGGCACCTTTATAATAAATGGGACGGAACGGGTTGTTGTTAGTCAGCTCCACCGCTCATCCGGGGTATTTTTCGATCACGACAAGGGAAAGACTCATTCAAGCGGCAAGATTATATACACTTCCAGAATCATTCCGGTGCGAGGCTCATGGATAGATTTGGAGATAGATCCTAAAGATATCGTTTATATCAGGATCGATAGAAGACGAAAGTTCCCTGTTACGATTCTTTTCAAGGCATTTGGATATACAACAGAAGACCTGCTGAACTATTTCTATGAAACTGAAAAAATAGTTGTCAGCAGGAAACATTTTTACAAGAGATTCAATGAGAATTTCCTTGTTGGACAGCGTGCAAGCAGGGATATTAAAGCTCCCAAACAAGATGAAGTTATTGTCAAAAAAGGGCGTATGTTTACTAAAACCTCAATCCGCAGGCTGAAATCCGCCGACATGGAATTGATACCTTTAAATGTTGAAGATATTTTAGGTAAAGTATTTGCATATACAATAAACGATCCAAAGAGCGAAAAGCCTATCGTAAAGTCCAACGAAGTGGTTGATGATGAGGCACTTTCAAAGTTAAGCGATGTTGGCATAACTGAATTTGATGTACTTTTTATTGATGGTATATCCAGCAGTGATTCTATTAGCAAGACACTTTTACTGGACAAGGTTGAAAGAAAAGAAGAAGCACTCATTGAAATTTATAAAAGACTCAGGCCTGGGAATCCTGCTACACCTGAGGTCGCCCAGGATTTTGTTGACAACCTGTTTTTCAGGTCAACATATTATGACCTTTCTAAAGTGGGGCGTTTGAAAATTAACTTGCGACTTGGGATTGACGCTCCGATTGATTTAAATGTTCTCAGAAAAGAGGATATACTTCTAACAGCAAAAACCCTTGTAAAACTTAAAGATACACAAGGAGTTGTTGATGACATCGATCATCTCGGGAATAGAAGGGTGCGAGCTGTGGGTGAGCTCCTCGAGAATCAGTATCGAATTGGACTTGTTCGCATGGAGCGCTCCATTAAGGAGCGGATGAGCCTGCAGGAGGTTGATGCTCTTATGCCTCATGACCTGGTCAATCCAAAACCGGTTTCCGCTGTTGTTAAAGAATTTTTTGGTACCAGCCAGTTAAGCCAGTTTATGGATCAAGCTAATCCTCTTTCAGAAACAACACATAAACGACGACTCAGCGCCCTTGGACCGGGTGGACTTACCCGCGAAAGAGCGGGTTTTGAGGTTAGGGATGTTCATCCATCACATTACGGCCGTATATGTCCTATTGAAACTCCGGAAGGGCCCAACATCGGCCTTATTGTTTCACTCAGCACCTATGCGCGAGTTAATGAATTTGGATTTATTGAGACACCGTACAACGTTATAAAGAATGCAACCGCTACTGATGAGATTAGGTTCCTTAGCGCTTTTGAAGAGAGGGAACATCCTATTGCTCAGGCTAATGCGCCTGTCGATAGTAAAGGGAAGTATGTTAATCCCCTTGTAACATCACGGGTGGCGGGTGAGTTTATGATGGTTCAAAAGGAGGATATCGAACTTATGGATGTTTCTCCTAACCAGTTAGTGAGTGTTTCGGCTTCTCTTATACCATTTTTAGAAAATGATGATGCTAATAGAGCGTTGATGGGATCAAACATGCAGCGCCAGGCGGTTCCCCTGTTAGTAAATGAAGCTCCATTGGTAGGTACGGGTATTGAGGGAGTAGTTGCAAAAGATTCAGGCGTTACAATAGTTGCAAAGAAGGATGGTTTTGTTGTTGATGTTGATGCTTTACGTATAGTGTTGCGGCATGATCCGGATGATATGATGGATGAAGGCAATGGCCAAGGTCTTGAAAAGAATGTCACGATTTACAATCTTTCAAAATTTATACGTTCAAATCAAAATACATGCTTTAATCACCGTCCTATTGTGATGAAAGGCCAGAAAGTTAAGGCCGGCGATATAATTGCGGACGGCCCTGCTACAAATAAAGGAGAACTTGCTGTCGGGAAAAATGTAACTGTGGCTTTTATGCCCTGGGGTGGTTATAATTTTGAGGATTCAATCCTTGTAAGCGAAAGGCTTGTCAAGGACGGTATATATACGTCCATTCACATTGAAGAATTTGATGTAGTAGCCAGAGATACTAAGCTTGGGAAAGAAGATATTACACGGGATATACCTAACGTCGGAGAAGAAGCTTTAAAAAACCTGGATGAAAGTGGAATCATCAGGCTTGGCGCTGAAGTTGGCCCCGGGGAGATACTGGTAGGGAAAATCACCCCAAAGGGTGAGACTCAGTTTTCTCCTGAAGAAAAGCTTCTGCGAGCCATTTTTGGAGAAAAAGCGGCAGATGTAAAAGATACCTCCTTGAGAGTACCACCAGGTGTCGAAGGTATAGTAATAGATGCAAAAGTATTTTCCAGGCGGGGCGTTGATAAGGATGATCGTGCGCGTTTGATTGAAAATGAGGAGATGGCTGCTCTTAAAAAGGATAGGGATGATGAGCTTTTTGTAATTGAAGATATTGTTCGTGAACAATTAGAGAAGTTGCTTGTCGGCAAGAAATGCAAATCACTCTTAAAAAAAGGCAAGAAAGTATTGATCGTAAAGGACAGCAAAATTGATTCAAATATCCTTGCCGGGATTCCCGTGGCTCACCTTGAAGGAATTGTTCTGAGTGATTCCGCGCTGACTGAAAAGGTACATGATGTCCTTGCACAATACAGGGAACAACGTGAGCGTTGCAGAACAGCGTTTGAGCGGCAAATGAGCAGATACGAAAAGGGTGATGATCTTCTTCCGGGTGTAATTAAGATGGTTAAGATTTATGTGGCCATGAAGCGTAAGCTTTCAGTTGGTGATAAAATGGCAGGTCGTCATGGTAATAAGGGCGTTGTCTCCAGGATTCTTCCGCAGGAAGATCTGCCTTATTTTGAAGATGGTACGACGGTTGATATGGTTCTTAATCCTTTGGGTGTGCCTTCGAGGATGAACGTAGGGCAAATTCTGGAAGTTCATTTAGGTTGTGCTGCAAAAGGCCTTGGCGATCAGATTAACACTTTGCTTGAAGAGCAAAAGTTTAAAGATCTGCGAGACAAGATGAAGCGGATATTCAATGATTCATCAAATCAGGACATGATCGATAAAATGGGTGATAAAGAGCTTTATGATTTTGCAGATAATTATAGAGAAGGAGTTCACATGGCAACTCCGGTTTTTGATGGAGCCAGTGAGGATGAAATCAAAACTCTTCTGTCTGAAGCAGGGCTTAGTACATCCGCACAGACTACGTTATATGACGGGCGCACAGGAGATCCTTTCAAAGGAAAAATTACGGTTGGTACAATGTATATGTTGAAGCTTCATCATCTTGTTGATGATAAGATACATGCTCGATCAATTGGTCCTTATTCACTTGTAACCCAGCAACCTCTCGGAGGAAAGGCCCAGTTTGGAGGTCAGCGTCTTGGGGAGATGGAAGTTTGGGCTATGGAGGCTTATGGAGCAGCTAATGCTCTGCAAGAGTTTATAACGGTAAAGTCAGATGATATGGCTGGAAGGACACGTATGTATGAAAAGATTGTAAAAGGTCAAAACGTGCTTGAACCGGGCATACCTGAGTCTTTCAAGGTTCTGACAAAGGAGTTGCAGAGTTTGGGTCTTGATATAACCCTCATGGAGAAGGATTAACGATCGAAAATTATGGAAGGGAGTAAAATGGAAACTCTATATGATTTCTTCGCCAAACCTATGGATCCAAGGCGTTATAAAGGTATAAAGATTGGATTGGCATCGCCTGAGCAGATTCTAAAGTGGTCGCATGGGGAGATTAAAAAGCCGGAGACAATCAACTATCGAACCTTCAAACCAGAACGAGACGGACTGTTTTGCGCCAAAATTTTTGGTCCTACAAAGGACTATGAGTGCAATTGTGGTAAGTACAAGCGTATGAAGCACAGGGGAGTTATTTGTGAAAAATGCGGAGTTGAGGTTATTCAGTCAAAGGTCAGAAGGGAAAGGATGGCGCATATACAACTCGCTACACCTTGTGCCCATATATGGTTTTTGAAAAGCCTTCCAAGCAAGCTTGGCAACTTGCTTGATATGACTCTGAAAAATATTGAAAAAGTATTATATTTTGATAGTTATATCGTAATTGATCCCAAGGATACCGGTCTTAGCCTAGGTCAGCTTCTATCAGATGATAAATATTACGAAGCGCGTGAGGTATATGGTGAAAAGTTTGAAGCCGGGATAGGAGCCGAAGCAGTTAAAAAAATACTTGAGAGCATTGATCTTGATGCTTTATACAAAGAACTTAGAGAGGAGATTAGTTCAACAGGCTCAGTTGCAAAGCGCCAAAAACTATCTAAACGACTAAAGATAGTAAATGCTTTCAGACGTAGCGGATTAAATCCGGTATGGATGATTATGGATGTTATTCCTGTTCTTCCCCCTGATTTGCGCCCATTGGTTCCTCTGGAAGGCGGCAGGTTCGCCACATCCGATCTAAACGATCTGTATCGTAGAGTAATTAACCGTAATAACCGGTTAAAACGACTTATAGACTTAAATGCACCTGATATCATTGTTCGTAATGAGAAAAGAATGTTGCAGGAATCAGTTGATGTTCTTTTTGATAACGGCCGGCATGGCAGAGTTATTACCGGAACCAACAAGAGACCTTTAAAATCATTAAGTGATACGTTGAAGGGCAAGCAGGGACGTTTTCGCCAGAACCTCCTTGGTAAAAGAGTGGATTATTCCGGTCGTACTGTTATTACCGTTGGACCGGATCTTAGGCTCCACCAGTGTGGTTTGCCAAAGAAAATGGCTTTGGAATTGTTCAAGCCTTTTGTTTATTATCGCCTTGAGCGGAAAGGACTTGTTTCTACTGTAAAAAGCGCCAAGAAGATGGTAGAAAAAGGAACCCCGGATGTCTGGGATGCGCTGGATGAAGTGGTAAAAGAGTATCCTGTAATGTTAAACCGTGCTCCTACACTCCATCGTCTCGGTATTCAGGCATTCGAGCCTATTCTTATTGAAGGCAAAGCCATACAGCTTCATCCTCTTGTTTGTACGGCATTTAATGCTGACTTTGATGGTGATCAAATGGCTGTACATATTCCCCTTTCTGTCGAAGCCCAGATAGAGTCCAGGATATTAATGCTTTCGAGCAACAATATCCTTTCCCCTGCAAATGGGAGTCCAATTATTGTACCTAGCCAGGATATAGTTCTTGGTATATATTACATGACAAGAGCGGTTGAAGAAGCCAGAGGAGAAGGAACGAAATTTGCCGGCCCGGAAGAAGTCCGCTCCGCATACGATGCAGGTGCCGTTGATCTCCATGCTAAAATTACTGTTCGTATTAATAAAAAGAGATTTGACACGACCGTTGGACGTATTCTGCTTTGGGAAATCCTTCCTAAGGATAACATTGTGTTAATGCGTCAGATTATGGTTACTTCAGAAGAAGAGGCTCAAGCTGTTTATGATAAGCTGCAAAAAGGCGCAAGCTTTGTTGATATGGTACATCAATATTCACAGAGCCTCGACAAAAAGAATGAAGGTGTTCTTGGTTTGCTTAGAAAGGATGAGTTCAAGAGGATATATCAGGCAAAAGATGAAGATGTTAATACAATATTTTCTCATAAGCAGGGGGAGATCAGCAATATAATTTATTCTGATGACGCATATCATATTTTTGAAATTATAGAAAAGCAGTCCGAGATATCTTTTGATTCGGCCAACAAAGTAATGGATAAAAAAGCTCTACGTGAATTTGTTGATTATGCTTACAGGAATTTAGGGTCAAAAGCTACTGTTATACTTTCCGACAGGTTGAAGGATATCGGTTACAAATATTCAACAGAAGGAGGCTTATCTATTTCAATTGATGCCATGATAATTCCTTCTGCAAAATGGGAAATTCTGAAGAGGGCTGAAAAACAGGTTGCTGAGATAAGCAGACAATATACCGAGGGCCTTATTACTCGAGGTGAAAAATACAATAAAGTCGTTGATATATGGGCAAAAGCAACTGACGATGTTGCTGATGAGATGATGGAATCCATGAAAATGGTACCAGTAGTTAATAAAGAAGGCAAAACTGTTCTTGACGAGAAAAAAAAGCCTGTTTTAAGAGAAAGTTTTAATCCAATTTATATGATGGCGGATTCAGGCGCCAGGGGCAGCAAAGACCAGATGCGCCAGCTTGCGGGTATGCGTGGTCTTATGGCAAAGCCATCAGGAGAAATCATAGAAACTCCAATAACTGCTAATTTCAGAGAGGGCCTTTCAGTACTTCAATATTTTATTTCGACCCATGGTGCGAGAAAAGGCCTTGCTGACACTGCATTAAAGACAGCGAATTCAGGATATCTTACCCGGCGACTTGCTGATGTTGCTCAGGACTGTGTGATTATGGAAATGGACTGTGGAACCATGATTGGCGTTGAGGTTGAATCTCTTGTGGAGGGCGGAGAAATTATCCAGCGTTTGGGAGAGCGTATTTTAGGACGTGTTGTATCGGAAGATATACTTGATCCCTTCACAGATGAAGTGCTTGTAAAAGCTGGAGGAGATATAGATGAGGAGGCTGTAGAAAAGATTGAAGAAGCGGGTGTGACTATCGTCAAAATCAGATCCGTTCTTACGTGCAAGGCAAAACATGGTATTTGTGCCAAGTGCTATGGCCGCGATCTTTCACATGGCGCAATTGTTGAAATTGGCCAGGCTGTCGGCATTTTAGCAGCTCAATCTATTGGTGAACCTGGGACTCAGCTTACAATGCGTACATTTCATATTGGTGGAACAGCAAGCCGGAGAGTTGAACAGGCTGATATCAGAGTTCGAGTAGATGGGACTGTAAGTTTTATTGATCTGAATACAGTAGAAAATGCTGATAAAGAATTTGTTGTTATGAACCGGCGTGGCGGTGAAATAGCCATTATTGGTGAAGCCGGACGAGAGCGAGAACGGTTTCCCGTTATCTATGGCGCTCACATTGAAGTTAAAGACGGTCAAAAAGTTAAAGCCGGGGATCTTTTAGCGACGTGGGATCCATTTATGACACCAATTATTACAGAGATTGATGGAATCGTAAAATTCGGAGATATCATATCCGGCAAAACAATGCAGGAGAAGCTTGATCCGGCAACTGGAAAGTCAAGTCGCACTATAATTGAATCAAAGAGTATTGATGAACGTCCAAGAATTTCTATAAAAGACAAACATGGAAAAACAGCTATACTTCCAGGCTCAAAGGGGCTGGCGCGATACACGCTTCCGTTGGGAGCTATTCTGCTTATCGAAGAAGGTGATCATGTCCATGCCGGCGGCGTTATTGCAAAGCTTCCGCGTGCAACTACCAAGACCAAGGATATTACTGGCGGTCTTCCAAGGGTTGCTGAACTTTTTGAGGTTCGCAAGCCAAAAGAAATAGCTGTGTTGAGTGAAATCGATGGATATGTTTCAATTTCCAAGGCAACAAAAAAAGGTAAGCAGAAAATAACGGTTACTCCTGTTGATGTTGGTGAAAAGAAGGAATATTTGATTCCACAGGGCAAGCACATAAATGTTTATGAAGGAGATTATGTAAGGGCAGGCGAACCTATGATTGGTGGTTCAGCGATACCTCAGGATATATTGAATATCAAGGGAGATATTGCATTAGCTCGCTATATAGTTGATGAAGTTCAGGAAGTATACCGTTTGCAAGGTGTGAGGATAAATGACAAGCATATTGAGGTAATCGTAAGGCAGATGATGAGGCGTGTTAAGATCATTGAAACCGGTGATACTGAGTTTATTTATGAGGAGCAGGTAGATAAAATAAGATTTGAGGATGCTAACAAAGAGGTGGTTGAGAAAGGTGGAAAACCTGCTGTGGCGGAATCGCTTATTTCTGGAATTACCAGGGCTTCTCTCGGTACCGAAAGTTTTATTTCTGCCGCTTCGTTTCAAGAGACAACGAAAGTCCTCACAGATGCGAGTATTGCAGGGAAAGAAGATTATCTTTTGGGGCTTAAGGAAAATGTTATTATGGGCAGACTTATCCCAGCAGGTACAGGGTTGCCTTTATACAGTGATGCCGAAGTTGTCCCGAATTAAGCGTCTGCCTGAAATTTTGTCTCACTTTTACACTTTTTTGCTACGGAGATAATTTTCAGACAGGCTCTAAATTTTTTACATAAAAAGCTTGACAATTTTGTTCCATGCGGATAAATAAATTCTTTTTTGTCAACACGTGAATTACGTTTACAGATACTATTATAAGGAAGAATATGCCGACCATTAACCAGTTAGTTAGAAAAGGCAGAAAGCGAATTAAAAAGAAGACCAATACACCGGCTCTAAAGGGAGCTCCACAAAAGAGGGGGGTGTGTACACGCGTATATACTTCAACACCCAAAAAGCCCAATTCTGCTTTGCGTAAAGTTGCAAGGGTCAGGCTTACTACCGGGGCAGAGGTTACAGCTTATATCCCCGGCATTGGGCATAATCTTCAGGAACATTCGGTAGTTCTGGTTCGCGGAGGTCGTGTAAAGGATTTGCCAGGGGTAAGGTATCATATTGTAAGGGGTATTCTTGATACACTGGGGGTAGAGGACCGTAAGCAGGGAAGATCAAAATACGGTGCAAAGAAGCCTAAATAATTTAATAAGATGGTGTAGATATGCCAAGAAGAAGAGAAGTGCCTGAGAGAATAACTATACCTGATTCCAAGTATAGCAATAAGCTCATATCAAAATTCATAAAATCTATGATGCTGGATGGAAAGAAGAGCGTAGCTGAGAGAATGTTGTACGATGCCTTGGATATCATTGAAAAAAAGACAAATGAATCCCCAGTCAAGATTTTTGAAAAGGCAATTGATAATGTCAGGCCGATAATTGAAGTTAAGTCGCGACGTGTAGGTGGCTCAACTTATCAGGTACCTACAGAAATCAGACCATCCCGTCGGACTGCTTTGGGTATTAGATGGATTATAAGTTTTGCACGCAAAAGACCTGAAAAGAGCATGGATAAAAAATTGGCCGGAGAGTTATTAGATGCTGCTAATAACA
>Ga0255365_10327_pt1 | contig 12312 bp, 10 predicted proteins | sample ANMaggSeSYBR01J3_FD_182089 | JGI IMG/M metagenome (GOLD analysis project Ga0255365, IMG submission 182089) | Sediment cell enrichment communities from methane seep in Santa Monica Basin, California, United Staets - ANME aggregate JGI... | ecosystem: Environmental > Aquatic > Marine > Cold seeps >... | reverse complement strand
TCCATAAGATTTGCAGGCGAGACGCCTGCGGTACAGCTATTTGCAGGGATAATGACGAATTAAGAAGCCAGAATGATGAATCAATGAGGAATAACCAATGGCGAATACAAGAGCACCTCTGGGCCTTTGGCGGAAAGGTGGCACCCAACACGAGCAATCTCAAATGGCGGGCACGGCCCGGGCTACTTAAGAAAGAACCCCCGATATAAAATTGGGGGCTAATTGACCTGTGAACGGTTACACTTAATTTAATTGCAAATTCGGCGTAATCGATTTATAATCCGGGACTTATTCAATAGAAATTGTAAGTGTTCAGCCAACAACAGGAGTAGATATGACGGCGATTAAATGGTTCAGGAAAAATAATAAGAAACTGCTGGCGGTTTTTGGCGTTCTGCTGATGGTGGGGTTTCTGGTCCCCAGTTTTACGGGGATGCGGAGCCAGGGGCGTTTCAATGGCGTAGCCGGCTACATCACCGATCAAAAGGGACAGGACGTTGAGATCAGCCTGGCTCAGGTACAGCAGAAAGATGTCCAACTCCGAGTGATGAGGGAGTTGGGGCTTAATGTTTTGTGCCAGTTCGACGGACAGCGTTCACCGCTGTTGTGCCAATTACCCACTATGGGCGGGGTAGGGCCGTTTCCGGTTATAGCGACGAGTATGTTGTTCTTCGGCGATAACCAATACGCACTGGGCGTTCGCCACTTTTTACAGGGCCAGGCGATGAACTGGGCCAAAGACCGCGAGGAATACGAGCGGTATCTTGAATATGTGAACGAACTTACCGCTTCAGAAGCCGGCAGAGGAAGTCTTTATTTCCTGCTGTTGGCCGAGGAGGCACATCGCAATGGTATCTATGCCACGGATAAACAAATCGACCAGGTGTTCGAGGCGTATCGGCAGCTTATAGAGAGGCGGCATATTCGGCCTCATAATATTCAGCAGGTTCTGCGCAGTTCGCGGATGAGCGAAACAGAACTGAAGCAGGCGGTTGGTGATTATCTGGCGATTGTCCGTTACGGAGATATGGTAACACGGCAGTTGGCAGTGAGCGAACCACAGTTACGAAAAAAGATTCGCGATCAGATAGAACAAAAAAACGTCGAGGGAACCTATATATCATTTTCGGCTGATATGTTTCGAGATAAAACAGGTGAGCCATCGGAAGAGAATCTGCAAAAACATTTCGAGAAATATAAGCAGTTTCGTCCCGATGAAATCGACAAAGAAAAAAATCCTTTCGGGTTCGGTTATCTTTTGCCCGATCGTGTACAAGTGGAATATCTCAAGGTCGATTTGTCGGAAGTGGAAAAGATCGTAACAGCGGAATTCGCACAGCTTCCCGCCGGCAAACAGGAAGAAACACTCCAGCAATACTGGACCGCGCAAAAACAACAGTTTCGCGTGCCACTGTCGGAAAGTGAAATTGATCCGTGCGATGCGCAGGCGCCGCGTTATCGAGACCCGGCCTTTGACGAAGTCTATGGCAAAGTAAAACAGGCGTGGCAACAACAGCAGAGTCGCGAAAAAGGGCAGGTGCTGTTGGCGCAGGCCCGCGAGACTGCCCGGAAACAAGCGGCGGCTCTGAAATCGAAGAAAAAAAACGAAGGCAACTCCGACAAACCCGAAGAAGCCACTGTCGAAAAAAGAGTTGATTACAAAGCACTGTCCGAAAAACTCAGTACGGATAAAATAAAGGTTGTTTTCGGCAAGACGGAATATATTTCGAGGCAGGACCTGCCGCAGGAATTGTTACTTGGCGACACATATAAGATGCGTAACGAGACGCCCCAGCAAAGTCTGCTGGAAATTCTTTTTGCCTGTAAGCCCTTACATAAAGGAACTGTGAGCCGACTCGATGTTCCGCCAATACAACTGTATGAAGACATTACTTCACTAATGGCCTTTGACTATCGCAATCGGGCAATGCTTGCTTATATGATGAGGATTGTCGGGGTCGATTCGGAACGTGAGGCCGAGGGTCTGGCCGACGACGGCCGGGCAGGGGCAGCTTCGGAGAAACCCCTACCGGAAAGTCAACTAAAGACAAAAGTTAAAGACGGTTGGCAAAACCTACAGGCATATACCAAGGCTAAAAAACAGGCGGAGACATTCGCCAAAAATTCAAAAGCAGACTGGAAAAAAACATTCGAAGAAACCAATATCACACTGAAAGACCCCTGTGCTCCGGCTGATATGAAGCCGTTGCGTGAACAGACACTTGAGACAACCCGCCAACATATCGAATGGCTCACACAGACGGCACGAAAATATCCGGAACAATCAAGAAGGTTTCTACCGCAGATTGCCCGTAATACAACCATGTTGTTCAAATCGATGGAACTGGCCCAGGAACAACGAACTGAAAAAGAAAAAACAACCGTCAACAAAGATAAACAACCGGCGGTAACACGGGCAATCCTCGAACTGCCCTCGCAGCTGAACTGTATGGTATTTAAGGATTTGCAGGTTACCAGCCCGAACCAAAGTGAGTATCTTCGCCGTAAGCCGTTGGCAACAGACGAGATACTCAGAGAAACTCAACCGCCGCTGACACTAATTCATTACAATCCTGATAATATACTGAAACGAAGCCAGTTCAGAGAAAACAAGCCTGACGAAGAATCGACGAAATAAGTTGTGAGTTGTGAGAAAGATGGAAGAGATAGAACACGGATGACGCGGATGCAACGGATTGGGACAGATAAGAAAAAGAAAAGATAACAAAGGAAACAAAAACAAAGGAAACAAAGAAGAAAAGAATATTTAACTACGGATTGCACCGATTCGCCACAGGCGGACTGATTAAGAAAACCGTGTGGCGCCCTACTTAAGAATGATGAAGGAGATTATGACAATGAACAGGTTTTACAAGTACGTTATAGTATTGGTTCTGGTATTGATGGTCGGTCAGTGCAGGGTGTTTGCGGTTGACAAACCAGTTGTTACCACAAGCAAGGATAAAAAGACAACCGTCGCGGAGAAAAAGGACCCGGATCGGGTGCTTGTTACCGTCAACGGTGTTTCACTTAAGGGTTGGCAGGCCGATGCTATGATAAAATACGGCGCATCCCGCAGCCTGCCTAAAGCTATCGAACTCTGGGTCGATATCCAGGCCAAGGTGGCAGAGGCCCAACGTCGCAAACTCGACAAAGGCCGTGACGCTCAATTCATATTGAATTTGTACAAAGAATATTTTCTTTCCGGCCGACTGCTTGCCAACGAACTGGAGAAAGAAATCCCCAAGCCCACAGAAGAACAGGCACGCAAAAAATACGAAGAAAATATAGATCGCTATAATCAACCTCTCAAAGCCACAGTCAGGCATATTACGTTCCAGAAAAGATCGCAGGCACAGGAAGTCGCTGAAGAAGCAAAAAAGAGAGATGCCGACTTCCAAAAGCTGTATGAAAAATATACCAAACAACAAGACAAATCCAAGGGGTTACTCAAAAATATGTCAGTTGAAAAACTGAAGGCGAAACTTGGAGAAGAAGCTGCTGCCGCTATCCGGAACGCAAAAAAAGATGACGTTTTGGGGCCATTTATCGGCGTGAAGGGTTTTGAAATTATTAAGGTTACTTCCATCAAGCCGCCATACAAGGTCGAATTCAAGAAGGCCAAACCCGGACTTCTCGCCCAGATGACCCGGCAAATGAAAACCGATATGCAAAAAAAAGCTATCGAGGAAATTAAGGCAAAGGCCGAGATTGTCAAGTCCCAGGAAATAATCGAGCTGGAAAAGCAGGCGGAAAAAGCTAAAAGCGCACCAAAAGGCCCTGGAAAGTAGAGAGTGTTGCATAAAACATCTAAAGGTCATCATCATTTCATAAGCTCGGCGCGATTGATCGGGGCCTTGACACTTTTGAGTCGCATTTTGGGTCTGCTGCGCGATGCTGTGTGCCTGCGTTATTTCGGTACGGAAGTCTGGCACTATTTTTCCATGCCGTTCCAGATTCCCAATCTGTTCCGCCGACTGTTTGGCGAAGGCGCCCTGTCAGCAGCCCTGATTCCGGTCTATTCCGAAAAACTGCACGAAGACCCACAAAAAGCCGCACTTCTGGCCCGTAGTGTAGTTACCCTTTTGGTAGTCGCTCTGTCGGGCCTGACGCTGTTGGGGCTGTGTGTGATTTACATAGGTTGGCTGGCGAGCAGTCGGGGATTCGAGACATGGCTGGTGTTGAGTCTGACTGCTATGATGCTGCCGTATATGATTCTTATTTGTACGGTGGCAACGATTGGCGGGCTGCTGAATGTTCATCGTCATTTCGCGGCACCGGCGGCGGCGCCAATGCTGCTGAACATATCTATTATTACGATGGTAATCTGGTTCCGGGAGTATTTCGGCGAGAGTCTCTGGCAACAGATTTTTTGTGTGGCAGCAGCTATCCTCATCGCCGGTGTTCTTCAGTTAATGCTGCAATATCCGGCCCTGCGGAAGCATAAAATCAATTTGCGACCATATTGGAATTTCAGCGACCCGGCGTTACGCAGGATTATGCGGTTAATGGCGCCGATGATTATTGGTTTGTCCGTAGTGCAGATCAATGTGCTGATGGATTCGTTGATAACCTATTTTCTTTCCGGGACAGACACGAATACATCGTTCACCCTTTGGGGTTATAGCATCTCTTATCCGGTTCAGGTGGGGTCCGTAGCGCACTTATACTGCGCACAGCGATTATATCATTTTCCCCTCGGCGTTTTCGGACTGGCCCTGGCAACAGCGATTTTTCCGGAGTTGAGCCGTCAGGCCGCCCGGAAAAACTATGCCGATTTTTCCGCGACACTGGCACAAGGCATTAGAATAGTGGTATTTCTGGCGATTCCGGTAACGGTGGGAATCATATTAATTCGAGTGCCATACGTAGCTGCTGTCTATAAAGGCGGCGAATTTACTTCCCGTGACACAAATCTGGTGGCGTGGACGCTTTTATTTTACAGCACAGGAATTATCGCGTATTTTCTACAGCAGTTGGTGGTGCGAGGATATTATTCGCTTCAGGACTCAGTCACACCGGTCAAAATTGCGGTGTGGATGGTAGGACTGAATTTTGTCCTGAACCTGATATTGATCTGGCCGCTGGGCACGGGTGGGCCGGCGCTGGCAACGGCTGTGTGTGCTGGAATACAGGTCAGCATATTGTTATGGATTCTGATTCGACGTTATGATTTGAAACTCAAGGCTGGTATGCGAAATATGATTATTAAAACCATCGTCGCGACTTCGGTTATGGCCGGGGGTGGAGCATGGTCGCTTCATGCGCTAAGTAATTTTTCCGTTCTGTTGCAACTGCTGGTAACGGTTCCACTTTGTGCGGCGTTATTTGGTCTTTGCAGTCTGGTCTTGAAGAATCCAGAGTTGCATTCGCTGTATATGTCAGATAAGCGACAACGATCAGAAACACAATAAAGACCACCCGCAGAACCCGGCTGGGCAGAATGTGAGTGAGCCGACCGCCCATGAAGCTGCCCAGGATAGCGGTGGGGATCAACATCGTCGCGAGTCGTAATGAGTAAACGACCGAGATGTTGTGTTCTGTGAGTGTAAGGTTTTTATAAACGGCCCCGATAACAGCGACGCACATAATCGTCGCGGCGGAATTGGCGATGGCCCGTCGCAGAGGCAGTCGCAAAAGGAACTGCTGGGCCGGTACGCACAATGACCCGCCGCCGATTCCCAGTAACCCCGCAACAAAACCCATCGGCAGACCAACAGCGATTATCTTCCAGCCCGGCATACGTATATTGTCGGGGTCAAACCGCTCGGTCAGGCTGGTTTTCGATACCAACCGCCACACATTATAGCCGGCCACATATATCAGGAATCCCGCAAGTGTCAAAGCCAGATAACGGCCGTTTTCACAGGCGAACCAGCGGCTGTTGGTAAGGGCCACGCCGAGGATGATGCCCACCAGGGCTGCGGGGATCAATCGACAGACCACCGATTTCATAACAGCGCCGGCCTGCCGATGCGCCACCACCGCCGGGGCAGCGATAAACACATTGCAAATCATCGCGGCGGACTGGACCAGGTGCTGTTGAGACCCGCTATAGCTGCTGGTCTGACTTAGATATATGATTAGTCCGGGAACGATAATAGTCGAACCGCCCACGCCCAGCAGTCCGCCCAGCAGTCCCGCCAATAAACCAATTCCAGCTTGTGCCGCTAACTCCAACATAAAATTATTAGTAACCGTTCATGCTTTTTACATAATTTTGCTGGGTTCCATATCTGGGACTGTACAGGAACACCTCTCTGAAATACAGAAAGGTGCCACCCAATTGGAATACCATGCTTAAGTTTGTGATTATGTGAAGTATAGAAAATCCTTCGATATTGTCAATAATTCTCTCTGACTTTGTTGTTGCCACGGTCAGGCGGTCGGCCTACAATGAAAAGTATGCTGAAAAATACGATTGTACAAGGTGATTGTGTCAAGGTGCTCCGTGATGAACTGGAACGGCGGGGCGGGGAGCCGTTTGTCGATCTGATATTTGCCGATCCGCCATTCAATATCGGTTACGAATACGACGAATACCATGACAAGGTTGACCATGACGAATATGTCAAATGGTCCCGCGACTGGATGGAAGCATGCCGCGATGCGCTCGCCGAGCACGGTTCGTTCTGGATCGCTATCGGCGACGACTATGCCGCCGAGATTCGTATCATCGCCCGTGAACTGAATTTAGTGATGCGAAACTGGATTATCTGGTATTATACGTTCGGGCAAAATACAAAAAAGAAATTTTCCCGCTCGCATACGCATATATTTTATTTCGTGAAGAACGCGAAACAATTCATCTTCAACGACCATACCATTCGTGTGCCATCGGCCCGGCAGACCACCTATAACGACAAACGCGCCAATCCGAAAGGTAAAGTGCCCGACGATACCTGGATACTGCGTCCGCAGGAAATTACGGACGCCTTTACAGCCGAGGAGGATACCTGGCATATCAGCCGGGTCTGTGGTACGTTCAGGGAACGGACAGGCTTCCACGGTTGCCAAATGCCCGAAAAACTGCTGGCCCGAATTATCGCAACCGCCAGCGAACCGGACCATCTGGTGCTGGACCCATTCAGCGGCAGCGGTACCACAGTTGTTGTCGCCGCCGATCTCGGCCGCCGCTATCTCGGTATCGACATCTCCGAAAACTATGTCAGGCAGGGGCTGGAACGCCTGAAAAAATCACAAACCCTTTTCGACGCTGTATAAAAAACCTGCTTACATATTACAAAGCACGAATAGTTACCAATGAAAATTGTCGTTGCGCCAGACTCATTTAAAGGTTCTCAGACGGCTACGCAGGCCTGCTCGGCAATTGCCGCGGGGTTGCGGCGGGCCTCGGACAAAGTCGAGATTGTCTCCATTCCAATGGCCGATGGCGGTGAGGGAACAGTCGAAGCACTGATCGAATCAACCGGCGGAAAACTTCAAAACGCAATTGTCTGCGGCCCTTCAGGTGAAAAAATCACAGCCGACTATGGCATTTTGCCCGAGACAACGGCTGCCGGCCCGACGGCTGTTATTGAAATGGCCGCGGCGGCTGGCCTGCCGCTTGTACCGTCTGAAAAACGAAACCCACTGAAAACAACTACTTACGGTGTTGGCCAACTGATAATCGATGCCTGCGAGCAAGGCTGCCGTGATTTTATTATCGGGATCGGCGGATCGGCTACAAACGATTGTGGGACAGGCATGGCCCAGGCACTTGGCGCAAGATTTTTTGACCGGCAAGGCGGGGAAATCACAACGCCAATGACCGGAGAACTGATGGGCAAGGTCGGGTCGTTGGACATTTCGACCCTGCCGTCGGAGTTGGCCCAGTGTTCTTTTACCGTGGCGTGTGATGTAAAAAACCTGTTGCTGGGGCCGCAGGGAGCGAGTTTTGTTTATGCCCGACAAAAAGGCGCAAATGACGAGATAATCGAGATACTGGAAGCAAATATGATGAATATAATCGGGCTTGTCGAAGGGGCGACCGGCAAACAAATCCGTAATATTCCCGGTTCCGGGGCGGCCGGCGGGCTGGGCGCGGGACTGTTGGCTTTTCTAAAGGCAGGACTTGAGCCGGGGATCGATATCGTTATGCGTTACAGCCGCTTTGCCGAGCGGATCAGTTCAGCCGACCTGATTATCACCGGCGAAGGGCAAATAGACGGCACAACAGTGTCAGGCAAAACCATCGCGGGAATCGCCTCTGTGGCTGAACGATATTCCAAACCGGTAATTGCGTTGGCGGGTTCGTTAGGCGACGGTTATCAAAAAGTGCTTGAACTGCCTGCCGTGACAGCGGTACTGTCGATATGTCCCGGCCCCATCGCGCTTGATGAGGCTATGAGGCGAGGTGGCGAATTACTTACCGATACCGCGGAACAGGCCCTGCGGCTGGTTTTGCATAGTGGCCTGTAAAACTTAATTTTATATATGAGTGGTGCCTTTCCGCCGAAGGCCCAGAGGTGTTCCGGACTACCAGTGTCGGATTTTCCTGACATATTCTTCACGGTTGGCATCGAACGCAGGACTATTTTCGTGATCGTGGCACTGCTCACAAGAGGTGAAAACACCTCGATAGTTACCCGATGGATTGTCCAGATGGCGACCACCGGGACCGTGGCACATTTCACAACCGACATTAGCAAGATGAGCGGTCTTTTCCATAGAACGGTAGCCGCCCTCATATTTCATACCGACAGTATGACAGGCAACGCATTCAGGGTCGAAATTGCGCTTGACGCGTTCGAGTGTATCCATAGCGTGGGCATGACTATTCTTTTTCCAGGTTTCGTAAATCTCCAGATGGCAGCCGGCACAAACAAAACTGCCCAAAAAACGATCGCCCTGAGACAGGGGTGATCGCGGGATGGCGAATTCATCTTCAATCAGGTTTTCCAATTTCAGACGCGCCTGATAATCGTTGATAAGCTCGACAACGGCAGGGTCGCGTGGAAAAGCGGAGTCGATAGCAACCGGATCGAAGCTCAGGTTCGTATTGTGAGGTGAGTTCCCGAAAGGAACACCAACTCTGGTGATGTACTTACCCAATTGGCCGGTGGTTAGTTCCAGAGGGCCATGACTGTTTCTGCCGTGAGGATATAATTCAGGTTCTTCGGCACTGCCGCGTGTAACAAGGACGTCTATCGCTGGTATCCGCAGAAGCTCCTGAGTCAGATTGTCGTTGTTGAGTGTGGAAAGCATGACAATAACGAGTGTGTCCGTGGTGGGCCGGTCTGGAGAGAGGTTCTGGGCCGTCAGCAACTCTTTCAACGCGGCGACAGGTTCCTGTAACAGGAATTTTTCCGCAAGATGCGGTTCGGATATTTGCCGGGGGTCCCACAAAGCGAAGATCAGACAATCAAGCCGAAATTTATCACAGCGGAGCGTCTTCCGCAAAAACGGCATAAGCGAATATTTTTCCATTGAGGCGGGCGACAGATTCGAACAGATAATCGGACTGTGTTGATCGGGCGTAAGAGCGAGATTCTCTCGAAGGAGAATAATCTCCTGAGGCGTAAGACTGACAGCGTCGTAATTTAACTGACGCAAACTGTAGAGGAACGTTTCGAATTTCAACTGTGATTGGCGGTCCTGCCGGTCGATTAGTGGCCCGGCGTCGAGCAGCATGCCGGCGCAAGGGTCAGGAACGAGCCTTTGGATGGTCCGGGTACGACGGTCAATACCGCCAAGCTGGACGTCGGTACAGCCGCAGGGTTCGAGATGACCGCACCAGTTACCGGTGAACAACAGAACAAAATCCCCGGATGACGCCTGGTTGGGACGGCATTTTATCGCAGTCGGATGCGTACAACTTGTAACGATATAAACCGCCGAAAGGGCAGCTACAAAGGTGGACAGTAAAAGGTATATACTGGAATTATTTTTAATATTTACGTTCATTATTAACTAACGCGTGGGTCAAAGCCCCACCCTACTGGTATTTTTAGAGGTTGCCACTTGAATTACTTTACTGTTGATTTAGCTCTCCGGGCCGGCTTTGTTCTGGTCATGGGAACCCGCCCGTAACAGGACAGCTTGACGGTATTTTGGGGTTGGCCCTTAATGTGAATCAGGAGCGAATCGTGGAAAATGGATTTTTTCTCTTTCGGCGGTACGGTAAAAGTGAATTTTATCCGATACCCGTCGTCGGTTTTGGTTGTGTCGGTTATCCTGGCATATCCGCCGGTACTGGAAGTTTCTCCCAATTCGAATTCTTCACCGAAATTGGAGGTTACTTTTACAGTTGCGGTTTGGGGTTGGCCCGGTCGCAACCGGAGAAACGCTTTTGTGGAGGGATGAACAACAAATGGTAAAACCGTCTGGAACGGGACGGAAACGTTTTTCAGTTTCGGATGATTGATTTTAAAAGTGATTACCCCGTTGCGGATACCGCGAAGTTTTTCAACATCGATTTTTATGGGTACCGTATGGCGGACAGCCTCATTCGCGGCGTCAAACTCGCCGGTAACAACTTTATTACGAGAAATAAGATCGGTAATCCTGAACGGTTTTCCATCGGTACTCTCCAGTTCCACCGTGTATTTGTGTTTGGAGTCGGCTCGAAACTCAAACCGGAACCGTTCCGGCTTAGCCGCAACTATTTTTTTGACATTAGTGGTAACTTTGAGAAGCAACGTCCGGGGTGTGCCGGGAGACTTGACATCGACCGAAATTGTCTTGGTACTCTTGCCGGGCCGAGAGCCGACGCTGTAAGTAACAGACAAAGGCGTGCTTTGTCCAGGCTTGATGTTGTACGTTTTCAGATTGGGTATGGTACAGCCGCAACTCTTACGGATGGGTTTTTTAATTTCAAGAATTTCCGTACCATCGTTAGTGAGCATGAATTGCCCTTTGACTTTCTGAAGAGGCTCGACATCACCGAAATCACAAACAGGCTTGTCAACTGTCAGCCGACCACCTTTTTTGGACGCGGCTGCTTTGCGGGCCTGAACAGCAGGCTTACCGGTCTTTACTGTTCTGGAAGTGGTTATGTTTTTCGAAGTATCGTCGGCCGGGGTAACCACTGCTGGTTTTTGCGCCGGGCCGCAACCCGAAAAATGTAGTAACGATACACAAACCGTTAGTATGACTGGTTTGACAAAATAACTCTTCATTCTACTGACCTCCGTAAAGGAATTACTGAATTTACTTGTTTCTGATTTTAAATACGTTTTTTTATCAACGCAAGATTATTTTATTGTGCTTAACAGTTTAACATGATTCAGTACGCAACCGCTCAAGGCGCCCAACTGGTAACCGCCTTCGAGCAACGATAAGAATCGGCCGTCGCAATACTGCCGGGCAAGCTCCAGTGTTGAGCGGGTAAGTTCCTCGTAGCCTGCTTCCGACATTGTTAACTGGCTGAGCGGGTCTTTGCGATGGCCGTCAAAGCCGGCCGAAACCAGGATAAAATCGGGGTTAAACTCACGGGCAACCGGCAGAAAATTTACATTGAAAAGTTCCAGGCATTCTTCGTTGCCGGCTCCCGGCTCCATAGTCAGGTTCAGGGTAAAGCCGCGACCAGCCCCTTCGCCGAACTCGTGCGGCCAACCCGTACCCGGAAAGAGCGTCGCGGGATGTTGATGAAGACTACAATAAAAAACCGTATTGTCCCGCTCGAAACTATGTTGTGTGCCATTGCCGTGATGTACGTCCCAGTCGAGAATCAATATTTTTTTCAGTTTGTGTTGTTTTTGTAAGTATCGGCAGGCGATAGCGATATTATTGAACAAACAGAATCCCATAGCAAGGTTATGCTCGGCATGATGGCCGGGTGGACGTAACGGGCAAAAACCGTTTTCCGCCCGGCCGGAAGCAATCATATCGCAGGCGCCAAGCGTAATGGCCACTGCCTCGCGGGCAACCTGAAAAGAATCCGGACATATAGCCGTATCGTCCGAGTCGATGAACGGTAATTGGCTCTCGCAGGCCGTCCGCAACCGATCTACATAGTCCTGTGTATGAATATCGAGAATCCACGGGTCCGGATCGACCCGCTCAGCTACCGGTAGAAGGCTGGGCCATATCTGGTCGGACTTGAGTGTTTCCATAATGCTGGTCAGTCGCGCGGGTCGTTCAGGGTGCTGCCCGGTGCGATGCTGTAGGAATATGTCGTCGTAACCCAGTAATGTTGCCAAAATATATAATCTTGTAGGGTGGGGTCTTACCCCACGTGGTTTTCTAAAGTGTTACAAATATTCGAATCATTGTATCAAATCCCCGCTATAACGTCAAATCAGGAAGATACAGTTATTATCTTGCGAAACTCAGCGATAAGTGGTAGAAGGATGGTTTATGGATGTATCA
>Ga0255365_10324_pt1 | contig 12357 bp, 7 predicted proteins | sample ANMaggSeSYBR01J3_FD_182089 | JGI IMG/M metagenome (GOLD analysis project Ga0255365, IMG submission 182089) | Sediment cell enrichment communities from methane seep in Santa Monica Basin, California, United Staets - ANME aggregate JGI... | ecosystem: Environmental > Aquatic > Marine > Cold seeps >... | reverse complement strand
GTATCCGTAAGCAAATTCAAGGATACCCTGTGCCATTACGGTTGCTTTACCAGTTGTATTATCGGGAAATAACGGGCATTCAGATTTATGGGTTGTAAAGATCAACGGAGAGGGCGATTTAATTTGGGAAAATACTTATGGATGTACAGGCATTGATGATCCAAGGGACATGATATTAACCCCTGACGGTGGTTTTGTGATGATAGACAGGATCGGGATAGGCGGTGGTGATGTAACTAATTTTTACGGTGTGGGAGATGTATGGATGTGCAAATGCAATTCTCTCGGTAACATAGAATGGGAAAAAACATTAGGCAATGAAGGCCTGGACAACTGTGTTTCCATGATCATCAATAGTGAAGGTAATATAATGATGATAGGAGCAGCACAGAAACATGGCGGCCTGGTTGAGTGTTATCCCGATGAAGCCTGGGGCGATGTGTGGCTGGTAGAACTCGATTTGCAGGGGAATATTATCTCGCAGCATTGTTATGGGGGAAGCTATTATGAAGTTGGTTTTGACGTTATTGAAGAGGATGAAGGATATGTTTTTACTGCTCATACCGATTCAAATGACGGTGATGTTTCAGGATTACATGGACCTGCAGGAGGTGTTCCTGATGGCTATTCAGATATTTGGGTAGTAAAACTTAATGAGCAATTTGAAATTGTTTGGCAAAAATGTCTTGGAGGTTATGATACTGATGACCCAAAGTATATTACAAAAACTGAAGATAATGAATTTATAGTAATTGGTACAACTTACTCCAACGATGGCGATGTAAGTGGCAACCACTCCAACCCTGGCTGGGATACGGATATATGGGCAGTGAAATTAGACTCGCTTGGTGAGATAGAGTGGCAGTGCTGTTACGGCGGCTGGGGCAGTGAGCGGTTGGAGAACCCACACACTATATTAAAAATAGATGATTATAATTATGTGATAGCTTCTTCAACAGATTATGTTTCGGATGATGTAGAATGTGATATACATGCTAATGGAGACAGGGATGCGTGGGTTTTTGAAATAGATATTGAGGATACAACAGGGATAAATGATATGACAGTCGGGGAGGGTAATTTGAGCATTTATCCAAACCCGGCGGGGGATTACACAGTGTTCGAAGTTCGAAGTTTCCTGCCCGACTGCGTCAGTCAGGCGGGGGAGTTTGAAGTTAAGGAGAAAAGAGAAATTCAAATAATGGATGTTTTCGGACAGGTGGTTGCAAGGTTACCAGTGAGAGCCGAAAAAACAGTTTGGGATACAAGAAACATTCAAAGTGGGATTTATTTTTACAGGATGGAAATAAAAGGGATTGTGTATAGCGGAAAGGTTGTGGTGCAGTAATGGTATCCTGTAATAAATGTTCTTCCTCAAAATGTTATTTAACGAATTTCTTTTTTATATGTGTTTCTATTTTTCCGAAATAAGATCTGTCAATAGCAAATACAGTAATACTAAATATTAGACTTTTGCCTGTTTGCCCTTTTAAAAATATTTGAGGTGATTTTCTAATTGAAGACCATGGTAAAGCAATAATCGATGATTTAATATTCTCTGTTACTGAGTCAATATCCTCTTCAAGAGATGTTTCAAGTTCAAATGAGTATCCGGAAGTTTGTGCAACGCTCTCAGTTCTGGAATAAATAGCTGATGCTAATTTACTAAAGGGAATATAAACAGAAATGCCTTCGTCATTTTCAATTTCAATAGTTCTTGTTCCAATTTTAATAACTTTTCCTGACAGTTCTTTAATTTGAATACTATCGCCCTGGTTTATTCGGTTACTGTTTTTAAAAATTACCCCGGCAATAATATCAATTAGCCAAAAACGGAACAATAGATATATGACCCCCAATAGTAAACCAAAAACTATAAAAACAAAGAGGGATTTTATTTCGGCAAAAACGAAAAGAAACCAGGAGAAGAAAAATATCCAGACAATCAATTCGGCAAGATGAAAATACTTTTGTATCAGGTATTTCTTTTTATTGTCTCGCAGCAAATAGCGAAACCCAAATCGCATCAGACTGAACAGTAAAAACAATACTATCCCCCAAAGTATAAACCTTCCAAAAATTTGAGACCATTCTGATTGAACAATATCCATTGTATTCAAATATTAAGTTTGTATAATTCGACTTTAATCGAGTAATACATTTTTAACATGCATGTATAAATAATTATCTAACTCATAAATTTGTCCCGCAGTCTCGATGATCAAACCTGCTCTTTTAAGGAATAATAAGTTCTCCTCAACTTTTTCTTTTGTATCCAGGGTTATCCTTTGCATTTTATTTATATCTATTCTTTTATGTATGATGAATAGTGAAAGATAAACCAATAAATCAGGTTCTATTGACTTTAACACAGATACATCAGGTATTTGAGGCTGACATATGGTAATTTTTTTATCATGGACCTCAATGATATTTGCTACCCATGCTAATAATGTTACACCAACATTACCTTTTGAGAAATTAAAATATCTTGAAAATAATTTCGCCAGGTCGGTATTGTGGATTTTTTTGTTTGGATTATCTGCATTTTTTAATTCAAATCCGCTTGACTTATGACGGAACATGATGATTTCCTGAAGGCCTTCAGAGTTAAATGGTGGTAAGTCAATAATGTTTAAAAAGTAATTTTCAATATTCGACATCTCGTTAATGATCGAATAGCTTTCTTTATTTACTGTAAAAAGAAACATGTATCGCGAACCAAATCTTTGAACAAGATCACCAAGGATTTTTATTACTTCTGTGCCGTTTTCCGATTTTTCCCACCACAACTCTAAGTTGTCAAAAATAATGAAAGCATTCTCAGGTAATTTTGAGAAAATGTTCAACAATGATCCTTTTAATCCGCTTGTGTCCTGAATTGTTTTAAGCAAAACGGTTTCATTGATTGACCCTGCCGGCGCCGCAGGAATATAATACACATTTTGGTTGTTAAACATGGTTGAGGCTACTAAATTTGCAAAAAAGGTTTTACCCGAATTTCGCTCACCTCTAATCAATATAGCTCCGGAGTGTCCATTTTTGTGCCTTGCAATTGCTTTCTTTATCTCATTGATTTCTGGTTTTCTGTTAAACCAGAATTCGGACTGGTAATTATATTTTCTTAAAAATAATTGCTGGTAATAAAATGGCAGCTTGTTCAGCGTATCCTCCGAGGGTGAAATGCTATCCTTTATATTTAATAATGTATTGACCAGGGAGGCTGCAGGTTCTTCCTTCTCTGTGATTTTACGTGCAAAAAGGATCGCATCACTTTGTTTATACCAAATATAAGCTTTTTGTTTTTGTATAAATAGTTTTAATTTTTTAACTTTTTGCCGATATATTGATACCTTTTTACTTACATCAGCCTTTTTGAGATATCGTTTATACTTATCAGGATTTTTTAACAGCCTGTAGATTGAAAGTTCGTCGTTTGTCAGAACAATTTGTTTTTTCAGGTTTTTTTCAACCTCTTCCATTTTTTCATTGATTCTATGGAGTTCTTCATTGACTATATCAATCTGGTCATTGACAAAAAGGCTATAATCATCTTTTTCATAAATTCTTTCCGTTTCTTCAAACAGTACATCAGGTTTGGTATCACCGAAACTAACGCGGCGAACGGCATCTTTAATTTTTATGATATGATTGTTAAGATCCTCAGATAATGAAGAAGTAATATTTACCAGGGGTTCCAGTAAATTGTTCTGTACATAAAAATCAACCAGTTGAAAGGTTGATATTTTAACAGTTTCAGTATCTTCAAAAATCAAATTCGTCAAATCATTATACGCATCAATACTCAGTAGTTCAGAGGATTTTGGTAATTTATCAATAACGCTTTTAATATTTCTGAAAGCTTTGTCCGCAATCCTGTCAATTTGCAATTGAAGGGTGTTTTTATCAGCTATTTGTAGGCTGTTTTGCTGTAACTTGAACTCACCAGATTTGGATTTTTTCAGGGAAGCGTTGTATTCTTCCAGCAGCTTCTGTAAATCTGTAACTTTATCATTCACTAATTCCTCAATTTTCTTTTTGATCTCTGCAATCGTTTCATTTACGATTCTGCAAAGCCTGTATTTGATCAATAAAAATTTTATTTCAATGGTAGTGGAAGTTAACAATAAATCCTGCTTGGAGGTAAGATAGTCAGGCGTTTCATAAATTTTGTTTAAAATATTTTTAATCCGGACGGATGGATAATCCTTAATAAAATAATTTGTCGGTACTTTATTAGATATTGTACTTAATTCAGTAAATATAGATGCTAATTGATTATAAAGTTCTCCTGATAAAAGTTTCTGCGATTCGGCATTGCTTTTTGATATCCGGTTCATAATTTCATTTACTTCTTGCTTTACTGCAGAAATATTCTTCGTACTTATTTTTTTGCCTTTTTTTTGCTCAAAGGTTTCAAAGGCTTTATCTAGTGTATATATCAATTTTAAAAATTCAACGATATAATATATCTTTTGATGCCCCAACTTTTCAATGCCTTCATACATGGATTTTAATACATTTTCAGGTAACTCGCTATTGAAAAGTTTCCTTAACTTGAGGTTGTAATTTATACCCTTATTGAGTTTCTTATTTGATCTTAATTTACGTTTTGCTTTTTTGTATAAGCCCGCATTGTAAGGATCAGCTACATTCGGCTCAAAATCATTCTTAAATAAAGTGATGGATTTTCTTGATGGGATAATAGCGATAGTATTCTGGATCCTTTTGATAAAGTTTCCAAGTCCATTTTCTAAATTGTTTTTTTGAATATCCAGAATTGTTTTTTGTAATTCCTCTAAAATCTTTACTGATCTGACAAAGAAATTGGTTTTAAGAGTTGCTATTATTTTTATCTGCTTCTCAAGGCTGGTATTAAGGAATGTATCAGAAGTTAAGGCGCTAATTGTATCAGATAGATTTTTTTCTATAATGGAGGTTTTATTTGCATTGTATTTAAATGAGGGTATAATATAATCATTTTGAAAATCATCTATTATTCGCGTAAAGACTTCATATTGCGATTCAAATTCTGTTTTTAATTCTTCTTTTTCTGGGAATTTTATTGATGAGGCACCTTTTTCGATTTCAGGCTCAATTGCTATATTATCAGAAATATATGTTGATCGCTCTGAATGCATCCCCAGGCTTAAATTCTTAAAAGTTGAAGAGGATTTAATTAACAATACCGTTCCTATTTTATGCAGCAGGTTATTTGTTGCTTCAACATATTCTGACTCTTTTCCTTTAATGATATCAGGTACGCCAACGATAACCAGATCGGTGGTTTTGGATTCTGACAGCATGATCTCATAAAGAGATTCCTGCTCTATTTCGTTATTAATAACCTTTACTTCGGCAGCAATCCTCATCCCTTCAATTAAATGTTCGGCCCTTATTAAAATGCTATTGCTAAACTCGTTTTTCGAATTAACAATCATTAATCTTACTTTGGCATGTTGCCAATGACCTGATAACAAAATTAATTTCGTAAGAGACAATGCTAAATTCCCCTGGTTGCTGACATCTTTCCACCAGATGTCTACTTTATTGTAGTTGCCAAATCCCGCATCTTTATCATAATCGAGTAATAATACGTTAAGGTCGAGATTAAACAAAGTGTTCAATGTTTGTACAAAACGTTCAGGATTTTGTGTTTGTCGTGCCCAGCCAAGTAATATTGTATTTGGCTCAAAGCCTGAAAATCCGTAAATACCAGAAATGGTTTCTATCCCTTCATAAATATCCCTGACAGTTTTTTTTCTTGTGAAAATACCAAAATCAGTATCTTCAACCGGCAAGGATTGCTTGCGTTTTGGAAAAAGAACATTGGCATTTTTATTCTCGATCAGATCAAAATTACTCATTACCCCATGCTTGCCAACGATGCATTTTCCAAATTCGAGAAGGTGTGGTCTTTTTTGAGTTCCACCACTGAATAAAATGATATTGGGTTTCCAGTTTCGGTCTTCAGATTCCTGCTTGTCCATTTTATGCAGGGCAGTCCTTACTATTGATGAATAAACGCTTTGCCAGACATCTCCATAGTTTGATTTGAACTTCCTGCGTTTCAAGTAAAAATACAAGCCCCACATGATGATAAGTGAAGCAAACATGGAAAGCATATCAAGTTTAAACATAACGCCAAACGCTGCGATAAAGCCTATGAAACCAACAAACCGGTTGACTTTGAAGGATGGCCTGAAATCGGTGCTCGCCCAGCTTTCAAGGAAAAATGCCAGGTTTATAAATCCATACGAGGCCAAATAGAACATAGAGACAATACCGGCAATGACATTTAATTCACCGATTAGAATTCCTGCTTCTGCAATCAGGAATATAAAAATGAGAGCTACACGGGGTTCGTTATCCTTTCCATAGGTTTTTGCAAATAGTTTGGGTGTGATCCTGTCGGCAGAGATGGCCTGAAGAATCCGTGGTCCGCCCAAAATTCCTCCCATTGCTGATGATAATGTCGCTCCCCAGATACCGGCAATAACAAAAGGAGAAAACCATGCAATTCTTAACAAAAAGTTTTTATCCGTAAGCAATAATTCCCGGTTCACAAAAAATGCCAGGCCTATGGCGAGAGCCACATAAACCAGTAAACCTGTGGCAATGGATACCAATGTCCCTACCGGAATTGAGGACTTAGGATTTTTAAGATCACCTGACATGGCAACCCCGGCAGTAAATCCGGTCACGGCTGGGAAAAAGATGGCAAACACCAGCTCTAATGGTATCTTTTCAGGAGCTTGGGTAAGCAAGGCAGTTTCAGGCGCTAAATCTGCATTGAGATAAAATCCAACTCCAATTGAAACAAGTGATAACACTATGGCCCCCAAAATATAAAACTGAGTTTTAATAGCCAGGGAAGTACTGATAAAAGCCAGAACGACCAGAATCAATATTGCTGCTGTTCCAATAATTCTGTAGCCATTAACATCTTGCTCCAATCCAAGAAATTCCCTGATTGGTTCAATACCCAGAAAACTCTCTGCAAAACCCACAAGGTATAATGAAATACTTAAGGCTGTCCCAATAAATAAAGCGATACCTATTGCGCCACCCATGGGTAATCCAAGGCTCCGCGATAAAATATAATAAATCCCCCCCGCCCTGATCTTTTTATCAGTAGCAATTGATGAAATGCTCAATCCGGTAGAAACTGAAATAATATGAGCGATCAATATGATGACCAGTGCACTGATCAGTCCGGCCTGTCCAACAACCCAGCCCAATCGCATGTACATAATTACACCGAGGATAGTGAGGATTGAAGGTGTGAATACACCTGCAAACGTTCCAAATTTTGTTGGTTTCCGGGGCATAAAAACTGTTTAGTGTTTAGTCCACCTTTGCTATGCTTCTGCCTTCACTAGCTACGGCAGACAAGTAGGTGGATAAATGTTGTTAGTTTACTGTTAAAAGTACTATGGCATTATTTGTTGGGCGACAATGACATAGTAAAATGATAACAATTTGATTGATGACTACTTATTTCAACTTTTCTAATCCATCAAATTTTCCCTCATCAATTATTTCATTTAGCTCTTTTACAATGTCCTTATAATCGAACTTACTGCCGCAATGGTACATTTCAGTAAATGGTTCTTTGTCGAGGATCATTTCATTGAGTTCTTCCAATGTAGGAACTTTCTCCAGCTTACTGTATTCTTCATAGGTAATATTCAGAAACGCTGAATTTTTATCTATCCCTCTGTTGTCCAATAAGAATCCATCATTTAAGTTTGTAGGATAAGCCAATTCACCCTTGTAGAAAACATCTTTAATTCCAGGATAATTTGCAACTTCCGATTTGTCTTCAGAAAGGGTTACAGGAACCTTATCATGATAATCCTCTTTTGTTTTGTACATGATTGCCGGAGGGCCGGCGGTTTGTTTTGCTCCTACCATCTCTTCTTCTTTGTCATTTTTTTTGGATTGGTTCACTTTAGAATTTTTACATGATAAAGTCATTGATACAATTATCATGGCCGATAAAAAATAAATTGTTGCTTTTCTCATATTGAAAACGATTTGATTACTCTGTAAAAATAAGAAAAAAAGAAATCTTCACACACTTTTTATTTTTTTTGCATGATTAATGCCAACAAATTTACATTTCATTTACAATTGTAAAAAAATGTTAAGGTATCTGGAACTATTAATTAAATATTTACATTTGCGCAAAATCAAGTAAATAATAATCAAAAAAAATAGTATGAAAAAAGTAATTTTATCATTGGCTGTTATTTGTTTTGCAGCCTTCACTCTTAGTGCTCAGGTAGCGTCTGAAAAAGAGAAGACAGAAGCTCAAAAAAGTGCTGTTGAACAAAGAAAAAAGGATCAGGAGCGCATGGCCAAAGAAAGAGCAGCAAAAGAGAAACAAACAAATCCACAGGCCAATAATCCAAATGCACCGGTTATTACATTTGATAAACTGGTTTATGATTATGGTACAATTGCCCAGCATGGCGATGGAAGTTGTGAATTTAAATTTATAAACGATGGAAAAGAACCTTTGATTCTTTCCAATGTTAGGTCCAGTTGAGGTTGTACTGTTCCAGCATGGCCAAGGCAGCCTGTATTACCCGGACAATCTGAAGTTATTAAGGTCAGATATGATACCAAAAGGGTAGGAACCATAAATAAAAGCATCTATGTTTATTCAAATGCAAAACAATCTCCGATTACTTTGAAAATTAAAGGAAAAATAGAAGCAGCTTCTGCAAGCAAATTGCCGGAAAAAAATGTTGATAAAAGTGGAGCGCCGGTAAATAAATAGTTTTTTTTACTAAGGCAAAGAGGCTAAGGCTGAGATTTCTTAAACGATCTCTGCCTTAGCTTTTTTTATTTGAACAGATTTCTGTTCTAAATCTTCTCCAAAACCAATTAAAAACATAATTTTGCTGTTCTGTTAATTGTGTAACAATAAAAAATTATAAAATGCCGACTATATCACAAAAAGGGAAAAAAATGCCAGCATCACCCATCCGTAAGCTGGTTCCATATGCTGAAGCTGCCAAAAAACGTGGCGTTAAAGTTTACCATTTAAATATAGGCCAGCCGGATATTGAAACACCTGAAGTTGCCTTAAATGCAGTAAGGAATTTCGAGCAGAAGGTAGTTGAGTACAGCCATTCGGCAGGGATTTTATCATACAGGCAAAAACTTGTGGAGTATTACGAAAAATTTAATATTCACATTACTGCTGATGATATAATCATAGGAGCCGGTGCGTCGGAGGCCATATTATTTGCGATGAATTCATGCATGGATCCGGGTGACGAGATCATCATTCCCGAACCTTTTTATGCCAATTACAATGGTTTTGCAGTGAATGCGGGAGTGAATGTTGTTCCGATACCTTCCAGTATTGAATCCGGATTTGCATTGCCACCCATCACCGAGTTTGAAAAAGCGATCACACCCAAAACAAAAGCCATTATCATTTGTAATCCTAACAATCCCACCGGTTATTTATATTCGGAAGAAGAATTAAAGGTATTGCGTGAAATTGTTTTGAAATATGACCTTTTCCTGTTTTCCGATGAGGTTTACCGTGAGTTTTGCTATGATGGTAAAAAGCATTTTTCGGTGATGCATTTGGATGGCCTGGAAAATAATGTGGTTTTGATAGATTCCGTATCCAAGCGTTACAGTGCTTGTGGTGTCAGGATCGGCGCTATGATCTCCAAGAACAAAGAACTGATGGCAACAGCAATTAAATTTGCACAGGCGCGTTTAAGCCCTCCTACATTTGGACAGGTAGCAGCCGAAGCCGCTATCGATACTCCGGATGAATATTTTGATAAAGTTATAGATGAATACATTGCTCGTCGAAATGTGGTAGTTGAGAAAATCAATAAAATAGAAGGCACTTATTGTCCCAATCCTTCGGGCGCTTTTTATGTCGTTGCCAAACTCCCCATTGATGATTCTGATATATTCTGTCAGTGGCTGCTGGAAGATTTTAATTATCATGGCCAAACCGTAATGTTAGCTCCGGCCACCGGGTTTTATGCCACCAAAGGCAAGGGACTGGACGAGGTTAGGATCAGTTATGTACTGAAAGTGGAAGACCTGAAAAGTTCCATAAAATGCCTCGAAGAGGCATTGAAGGTTTATCCTGGGAGAACGATGTAATTGTCAGTTCCTTACTCATCAGACGACCCAAACTCGTCGGACGATTCAAAGTCGTTTGACAAGTAACTCCTACTCCATTGGATTAATAAAATAGCAAAATCCAACTCCCAATCCTATGTTAATGAACTGCATTTCATTATAATCCTCTAAAATGCCATTTACTGAATAAGAAAATCTTCCTTCCAGGTTGATCCCGAATTTGTCATTCAGATTGAATTGATATCCAATATTCAAACAGGGATCAATCAACACTGATTTTGCATCTTCAATATCCACCCTGTTCAATTGTTCTCCAGAAACATATTGGCCTTGCATCTTCTTAACACCGTATAGAAATATGTTTATATTCGTACCTAGACCGAAATAGAATGAATGGATGTTTAACCTTAAAAGGATTGGAAAACTTAGATAATTATAGTTGTAAGGGATTCTATATATCCCAAGAATATTTCCGGTATGATCAGTAAATGTTTCTTCTGAAATATATCCAATGTTTCTAAAGTATAAACCAGATTCAATACCAACAACATTATTGAAGTTGGTAACAAATTGTACGCCACCCTCAATGCTGAATTTAAAATTGGTTTCAACTAAACCAACCGATTTAGAAATGCCTGGTAATAATTTTACTCCGATTGAGATTTTTTCATTTTGAGCGAAAGATTGAAAACCGAATATAAGAATTACAATCAGTAACTGAAGTTTTAGATTTTTCATAGAATAATTTATTTTTGTGATACGGTTTAAGCTTATAAAGATATAAAAAAATCCTTTGTAAGAATAAACAAAGGATTTTCTGCATTTTTAATATTTCGAAAGTTTTTTATTTCCCTGCCGACGGCTGATAACTATGATCCACATCCCCCGAACATATAACAGGAATATCCTGAATAACATCCCCGCCACTAACAGCGAAATCAGGAATGATATAAATATAGTCAGGCGAATTAAAGACTGTACCCGGTGGATTATTTGAAACCACCTGCCTCATAAGCTGCACATCATCCATTGCCAGTATGGTATTCCATGTCACATCCCCGGCCAGGTAATCAAGCCCTGTTAAAGGAGCTATCACCCCGGTTACTGATTGCCATACCACCTGCACATCATTCATTGACAAACCACCCCACGGCTTGGCAGTAGCCATGTTAATGGTATAGTTACCATCGGCAATACCCGTAAACTCATAATACCCGTTAACATCCGAAGTAGTAGACCCCACCATTATATCCGCATCATCATATAACATCACCGTACAGGCATCCATAGGAGTGGAAACACCATTCACATAGTTCAGGTATCCCGATACATTATAACCACCCACATGCAAAGTACATGGGATGATGATAACAGGCTCATCAGGATCATTGCTATTAACAGTCACATCCACAAAATAATCCCCTTCATCCAGGTCTGTGGCATCAAAAGTAAAGTCAATATCAGAAGAACCACCATCACCTACAGTTCCAACCATAGGATCAATGGTAAGCCAGTCCACAAAGTCACTGTTCACATTTAAGGAGTAATCTTCCACCTCACCATAAGTAAAGGAAGCCACACAAGGATCAGGCGTAGCTGCATAAATGATCTGTACCCTCATCCTGACCAAACCCGGCATCGCATCCACCGGAGGAGTAATGGTAGCCGTATACGGCCCCACACCCGGAGTGCCGGTAACCACAACAGGCGCATCATCATAAAAGTCTTCATTCTGGTTCCAGTCAACCCATATACCACATTGGTCACTGGTCCATATAGGATCACCGTTGGTAATGGTAATAGGATAAGATTCACCCACATTCACAACCGTAGACATAGCAGTATAATCAGCATAATCAGACTGACCGGTAGTATTATTAATTGTCCCGATGGTCACATTCTGGATAAACTCATCACCCCCACCACCGACAGAAACACAATAAGCCTTAACACCATCAGTAGGATGATAATACTTGGATAAATTAAAATCAAGATCAGCTTCACCCAGGTTGGAAATAGTTAATATTTCAGTAGTATTTCCACCCGGAGGCACAGTCACTTCAAAACTCAAATCGCTCATATCAATATCAGGAGGATCAGGCGGAGGAACAATAGATGGGAAGATAATATAATCCACCCAGCCACAATCCGAACCACTGCTTACAGAACCGTCCTTGGTATAAACCCACTTAAAGGTATGTACACCTGCCGAAACAAAATAACTCACCT
>Ga0255365_10323_pt1 | contig 12362 bp, 13 predicted proteins | sample ANMaggSeSYBR01J3_FD_182089 | JGI IMG/M metagenome (GOLD analysis project Ga0255365, IMG submission 182089) | Sediment cell enrichment communities from methane seep in Santa Monica Basin, California, United Staets - ANME aggregate JGI... | ecosystem: Environmental > Aquatic > Marine > Cold seeps >... | reverse complement strand
CCTATCTTTTCTGCTAATCTTTTTGAAAGGGACACTACTCTTTCAGAATGAGATTCCGTTTTAATATTTCTTTCAAATAATATCTTTGTAAGTGACTTTACTATTGAATTCTGGACACTTTTAGATGATAGAAGCTTACTACTATACATAGAGTCTTCAGCTTTTTTCAGGACCGTACTGATCCTTGTCCTGGGGTTAATCTTAGTATCTGAACCCATTGATATGCTTATAGGTATTTTGAATCTTGTCTTTTTACATCTGTTCAGGATCCTTTCTATAACTTCCTGCGCTTCTTTTACTCCGGTAGTAGGAAGCAGTATAATAAATTCATCCCCTCCCCATCTTGCTAATATATCATCAGCTCTGCATGATTTCTTGAGAATCCTGGCAGCATGCTTCAACAGCCTGTCTCCCATATTATGCCCGAATGCATCATTAACCAGCTTCATACCATTTATATCAGCGATTATTATGCTTAACGGCAGCTGCCGCGACCTGTTCAACCTTTTTAACTCTTCTTTAAAATATGCTCTATTGTATAGTTCTGTAAGATTGTCATGAAAAGAAATATGCCTGAGCTCCTTTTCAACATTTTTTATATCTGTTATGTTCTTCAATGATTCTATTGCCCCGATCATTTCATTATTGCTGTCAAACAGGGGTGAGGCCTCGATCCAGAGATGTACATTATTTTCATTCAAAGTCAGTTCAAGTTCTGCTACAAGATTATTTCCTTTTTTTTCTATAACATTATATTGCTTTTCTGGTTCCGGGAGATCCCCGATAACATAATCTATAAGGACCGGTCTCCTTTCACCATAAAAAGGAATGGAATATTCATAATCACCTTTTCCAAGCATATCTTCCTTCTTTACTCCAGTAAGGCTCTCCATTTCCTTGTTCCAGGCTATTACTCTGCCCTCTTTATCTATTGAAAATGTGGCATCGGGCAGGAAATCAATAATATTTAAAAGCATGTTCTGGGATTCCTTTAATTTCCTTTCAGCGATTTTTTCACTGGTAATGTCTCTTACTATTATTATTGTTCCTGTCCTTTCCTTCTTCTTGTCAAGAAGATGGGTGATCCTTAGCTCCAGAAAAAGCTTATTATCCCTGATTCCTGTTTTTCTGACTGTTTTTTCCAGATTTTTTTCCATTTTTAAATATTCCAGTATCTCCGGGCTATCATAGAGTGCGGTATCTACCGATTTCCCAATATCTGAATTGCTTAAAGAAAGAAGTCTGTGGGCAGCTTCATTTATATCGATTATTTTATTATCTTTATTTACCAGAAATACTCCATCATAGAGATTCTCTATTATTACTTCTCTGGCAATAGGTGTGATATCCATAAACTGATATTTAAAAATGGCCAGTGTTAAAAAAATTCCTGACAATGTGAAACATATTGGAGTAATTTCCATTCCCCCAATACTCGACTGGCCAAAAGAATACATGATATTACCCATAATGGGGGAAAGTGAAGCGATCATCAGGACTCTGGTCTGAAGCGAATAGAATCTCTTATACCTGAACAATGAAAAAATCAGCATTACTATTCCAGCTCCCAGAAAAATATAGCTATATGAGATATTGATCCAGTACCAGGGGCCGTGCTCATAAAAGGCAAAGATGCCCGCTATCTTATTTTGCTTAAGATATATTTCCGGCCATAAGAGCCCGTGCAGTTCATTGGTAGCAGCAAGTACAAAGGTCGCAGCAGGAATCAAAAATAGGAAAAGTTTGTTTCTATTTGTGATCCAATGATCCAGATTAGTATAGCTTGATATAAAGAAAAAGAATAGGACAGGCAATGTGACGATCCCCAGATAGGTTATCTTTGAAAAGAGTATTTTCAGGTCCAGGCCCGTAAATGCTGCTTCAAAGATCGCAGCAAAACTCCATATGCTTATGGAAAGCATAGCCAGAAAAAGCTCTGACTTCACACGGTCGGTTCTCCGCATACCTATATAGATAGTGAGGGCAACCGATATTAGAAAGGCTGTAATCAATAAAATTATAAATAAATTAATCTGCAATTTATCTGCTCTCTTTTATATCTATGAAAGACTTCCATAATTAAAAGAACTTTTAATTATATTAGTTTTCGTCCGGAGCTTCAAGAAAAAATAAAAGGAGCTGCGATCCAGAGATATTTTTCTTTATATGGTAATATTATCTAGATATAATTACCTCATATGTAAATATATCTAGAGACTTTTAAATATTGATACAAATTATTCTTCATTTCTCCGGGGTGCCAGAAGAACAGTACTCCTTATAATGACTGAAAAGTTTTATTTATTTGATGTTGGTATATGTGACTTTTGAAGGATTTGATTATAGATTTAAATGGAATGATCCAAACCGTTATTGGAAATTTATTTACTTATCTTAATATAGTTAATAAAACAAATGAAAAATAAAAATCAGGCAGCAAAAGAAAAAAGAGGATTTACAACAGAACTTGAGAATAATCTTTTTATAAACAAATCAGATATTGAGCTTATACCTCTTTTAGAATCTAATGATCCCAAAGAGAGAACTTCGTCTGCAACAATACTGGGACAAAGAAGATCTGAAAAAGCCATTTCTACTTTGTGTGAACAACTTAAAAATGAAAAAGCTTTATATTCAAAGATTGCTATTTCTGAAGCCCTTGGACAAATTGGGAGACCTGCAATAAAAAGGCTTGTAAAATATTTAGGTGAAATAGGAAATAACCAGCACAAGACTTTACCCAATAAAATATTTAATAAATGGAGTTATCCCCTGCCAAGAGACATTACAGCAAGGACTATCTGTAAAATCGGAGATAGTATTTTAGTCGATTTAAACAATATTTTAGTAAATGGAAATAAAAAACAAATCTATGAGGCTATAGATGCTATTGGATATATTTCTTTTTACTGCGAAAATAAAATTTCATTTGAAATCCTAGAAAAATCATTACAAAAATATAGTGATGATGAAATTATAAAATGGAAAATAACGCGCGCATTAAGCGCTTTCCCGGGTAAAAAATCTGAAACAATTTTATTAGATATTTTAGAAACAAGTAAAAAACCAGAATTAAAATGGGAGGCAGTTAGAAGTCTGGGGTTAATATGTAAAGAAGTACCCAAAGAATTTTTAATAGCAAAAAATGATAAGAATGATAATGTAAAGAAAATGGTTTTCCTTGCAATTGATAAAATAGGAGTCCTGAACATCCGTAGCCCCGAATAAAAATAGGGAAAATGTTTGAATTCTCAAAATAGAAATATCGTTTAATATATCTTATACTTAAATGTACCAGGCAAAGATATCAATTCCATAAATTTTGATGCATATCCATTGATATAGTTTTCGGCGGCTTCTTTACTTTCCCATTTATATAAACCTATAGCAGAACAGGTTTCTTTATCCAAGAAAAACTGTTTTGAATAGAATCCCGGTAGGCCCATATAGAAGGGCTGACTTAAAACTGGAATTACTACTTTCTGAACGAAATCCATCTTTTTTACAGAAAAGGATACGCGAAGTTCAGCACTTGATTGAATATTTTGTTTCGTTCTCAGCCTAACTTCGCGAAACAGACAAAATGTCGGCTCATCTTTTAAACCAATAAAATTAGAAACTTCCTCTTTTTTTAGTATGGCAATCTTCCCCCGGAAAAGAAGACATAAATATCGAAATAATTCTCGAATCATACAGGGACGGGGTAATTTTTTAGTAGATGACATTGAATGGTGCTTCCTCTCCCGCAAAATGTTTATTACGATTAACAATTCGTTTCATTCTTTCCACATCACCTGTTATAGCTTTAGTTGGACATCGGTGAACGCAGTGATAGCAATAAAGACATTTTCTTTGATCTCTTTTTAAATGTGGTTCAATTGTTAATGCGGATACGGGACACTCTTTTACACAAAGACCGCACTTTTTACACAGATCCTCATTTAAATGAATATTTACCCTATTAATTCTCCCTGTAATCCTGGTAAATGGATAGATACGCCAGGCGAACGGTCTCTGATAACTCAATAATTTATAGATTTTTTTCCATTCCGGTGGATTCGCTATTCGTTCCAGGAGAATATCAGGTAACTTTTCAAGTAGAGAAAGTGCGTGCCCTCCCGGTAAATCTTTAAAAGAACCCCAAAAATGAGGCATTTTTATTTTTAAACCGGCTAAAGTAGTGTACCTGGCTCTGTGTAAATCTTTTGCCATATTTACAAGTGTCCGTCCTGAAAGAATTCCGGCATATGTAGTGTAGACAAATGCGGATCGTTTAGAACCATTTTCCGGAACCTCCGGAAGAATAGTCTGGATAAAATGAGTTACTGGTTTAAAAACACGCAAATGATATGTTGGGCTGCCAATTCCTAGCAGATCGTAATTTCTAAATATAATCGGATCAATGGAATCAGGATCCCGAAGGTCACCCCGTCCTAAATCAAAAATCGTAATATTTCCTAGTTTGCTAAGGATTTCCGCTATAGCATTGGTCAATATTCTTGTTGTTCCATTGGGTGAAATATATATTAAAGCTATTTTCATTATTTAATTTCTTTCTTTTAATATACCATGTAAGAAAATCGCTTTGACAGTCGAGTAAATCTCCGTCGCAGATAAATCTAGTGCAAGTAAGTCCGGGCTTTCCATTACTTTAACCACCGTTTCTGTGAAGAAGGATCGTACAACAATTTTATTAAGCCCTTCTTGTAAAATCCTCTGCTCTATTGCTACTTCAAAAACTCTATCAAAAATCTTCCTTATCGCAGATAATCTTGCCCGGTGAAACTCATCAAGAATGTCGGGATAAATTCGTCCTAACTCCTCTAAAACAACAGGAAAATCGCCTTTTGGCAGTTTTGAAAGTTCATCCCCGATGTGGTCAATATACTTTTCCACATCGTGGTTTTTTTCCTGATAGAGATCTTCCTGCACTTTTTGAAACACCGAAACAATACGAAGAAACACTGTACCGACTAGATTTTTTTTCTCACTAAAATAACGGCACACTGTAACTCGTGTGATACCAGCATGCAATGCTATATCGTTCATTGTTGTCTTTTTAATACCATGAGATAGAAAAAGTTTAATAGCAGTATGTATGATTCTTTTCTTCGTGATCTCTTTAGTATTCATGATACTAATATATCAAATTATGTATCATATGTATACTTAAGAGATAAGAAAGTATTTTTACATGATTATACAAATTTGTTAAAATTTTAGCAGTTTAGGATATAAAGTAATTTATAGATTTCATATGTATTTAAATATTTCAATTCATTAGAGGGGAAATAACTATGAAAACCGGGATAAGAATCTATGAGAAAGGGCTGGAAGAATACTCTAAATCAAGTATAATTTTTGGCAATTTTATGATGATGTTGTGGATTGCCCTGGGAACTGCTGCTTGCTGGTTCCTATATCCAATTGCTGCCTGGATTTATCTTGCCTTTGCTATTGTAATGGTTGGAGTTGTATTGCGGAAATTTGTCTGTATAAATTGCTATTATTACGATAAATGGTGTAGCATGGGCTGGGGGAAGCTATCTGCATTGCTTTTTAAAAGGGGAAATATTGAGGAATTCAATAAGAGCATCGGCTTAAAACTTGCTCCGATTACATATGGTTTTTTAACCCTGATCCCGCTTATCTTAATCATTATTTCAACCATCCAAAATTTTACAGTTTATAAAATAGTAGTATTGGTGCTTCTACTTTTAATTTCATTCTATAGCGGAGCAGCAGGCAGGAAAAAAGCTTGTACAAAATGTAAAATGAGATTACTCTGCCCGGGAAGTGCGGTAAAATGAGTGGCATTGAACTAAATCAGGTTAATCATTTCTGTTTACAAAAGCAACATCTGACAGAAGATTCAAAGACCAGCAGTATCATTCAAATCGTGAAAGATATTGGAGGGCTACATGCAACTGGCCCTACTACACCTTATTTATCACTCTTTATAAGGTCGAATGACTTTACTAAAGATGCATTGAAGAAGGAAATGGGAGTCAAATGGGCTCTTGGGAAGATTCGTAGTGTACGTCGGACAATATATGTTTTGACCAAAGAAATGCTTCCTGTATATTACCAGGCGACAAAAAAGCTAATACAATCACGTTTCCAGCCTTTTATGGAATATACGGGCATTAAGGATAAGGAATATCAAGAACTTTCAGAACTGATATTGGGCATTTTGAAAAATAAAGGAATATCCACATCTGATATTAAGAAAGCATTGCGAATTGATAAAAATGTATCTGGGATAGTTAATTTAATGTGTGATCAGGGATTGTTAATTCGTGGTCTCCCGAAAAGAGGATGGAAAAGCAACAACCATACATATTTCCCCTTTGAAGGTTACTTCCCTGATGTTGATCTAAATGAACTTCCTGAGGCAGAAGCAAGGAGATTACTGGTCTGCCAGTATCTGAATTCATTTGGTCCTGTAACCGAAAAAGATATTACCTGGTGGACAGGCTTGAAAAAAACACTGATTAGAGAAACACTGAAGGAGATTGAGAGGCAGATAACATATTTAAATATATCAGACCTGGAACACGATTTCATTATGCTCTATTCAGATAAGAGTAAAATTAAAAATTTGGACATTCCTAAAAAGAAGGCAGTAAATCTACTACCTGCCCAGGATCCATATCTTATGGGTTACAAGGAGCGGCAAAGGTATCTTAATTACGAGCATTACAGTTATATCTTTGACTGTTCTGGCAATGCTACATCAACGATCTTGCTTGATGGAAGAGCAATCGGGGTCTGGGATTTAATTGATGATATAGAACCTGTTGTCAAAATATTTTTCTTTGAGAAGGTCAAAAAAAACATTTTAAGTGAAGTAAATTTTAAGGCATATAAAATTGGAAAGTTCATAACTGATAAAGAGGTTCAAGTAAAAGAATGTGACTCCATGATTCCACTGACCGATAGAACTGCAGGTGGATTCATGTCGCCTCTTAGGAATTGTTCTGGAATATAGTAATTTTATAGAACATAAGCTCGTTCTATTGTTATTGTAAAAGCTTTAGCAGGCTTAAATAAGATGAAGTTAACCAAACTTAATTTCATATAATATGTGGGAAAAAATTGGATTTACAAAAATAATTCGGATAAAAATGAGTTGTCGGACATTTTGATGCTTGAGTGATTTTGTATTATCATGAATTAGGTGCAATTTAATGAGCGGGACACACAAACAAAATAAAAATGGGAGAATTAAATATGAAATCATTTAATGAATATATCAATGAATATAGAAAACAGATAGAGAAGGGCAACATTGAAGAAGCATATAAAGGATTGATGGAGTATATAATGAATTTGAGAATCCATTTTAAAAACAAATATCCAGATTATTTTGTATCTGGGAGTATTTATTATGGATATATGGACATGACATATTTTTCCTTTTTTCCTGAATCATTAAAAAGTAAAAAGTTGAAAATTGCGATAGTTTTTATTCATGACAAAATTCAATTTGAGGTTTGGTTAGCAGGATATAATAAACAGATTCAAACAAAATACTGGAAATTGTTTAAAGAAAGCGATTGGAATAAATACCACATTCCATCAACTACAAAAGGTATTGATTCTATTATCGAGTACACTTTAGTTGACAATCCAGATTTTAATGATTTAGATACTTTAACAAAGCAAATAGAGAGAGGGACATTAAAATTTATTAAGGATGTTGTGACCTTCTTATCTAAAAATTCAAACTGATTCTGTAACTAACCTTCATGTGCCAAAAAATTGTATCTATGAAAAATGTACCTAACTTAATATGATATACAAAATCGCATCAAAACGATCCGACAGCAAGGGATATACGATTCAGCCCTCGGCTCGGGCTTCACCCGAATTTTTGCTCCATTTCATTACGCAAAAACTTCGCATAGCCTTGAACTTTAAGTCCAATCAGCATCAGGGCGCTTGGTAGGCTCAATCTAATCTGAAGTTTTCAAAAGTTTTAACATAGTGTATAATTCTAATCATAAATATGAAGCAGAAATATTATTACATTCTTGGAATAATTGCAATTATTGGCGTAATCATTATTAGTGGTTGTGTTCAACAGGGGAAACCAGAACCACAGATGGCTTTGTCGCCTTATGTAGAGTTTGAAGCTACTGTTGTTTCATTATCCTTAGAAAATCCTGAAGGTTATTACGAGGGAAATGAGATTTATAGAGCTCCAAAGGATTCTGCAGTTATAAAAATTAATAAAATAATTGAAACAGGTGGTTCTTCAAACTTTGATTGGTCTTCAATAGGAATTGAGGAAGGCAAGGAAGTTTCGCTTGATTTCAAATACACTGTAAGACCAACAAAAATAATAACTATTGTTGGAGAAACAACACAATCAGGAGACACCGTTTCTCATACAATTGTACCCACTGAGATTACATTTGAAGATAATTATTTTGTGTTTAGAGAAAATGGAAATTCAGAGACTGAAACCATATTACCTGGTTTACAAAAAGGTACTAAATTTAAAACAAAACTTTGGAAAACATTTGAAGTTAAAGTAGGAAAATATGAGATAATATCTTGATTCTGCGCCTCTTAGCTGACTTTCTCCTCACTTCAGTTGACCACGTTGTACTTCCACTATGCTAATGTTTTATTCGGTGTATATAAAAGTGGGACAAAGAAAAATTTGAAATCGAAAAACGGCAGGTAGTTGATTACTGGTGCAAAGAAATTTTTAGCTGCTACCCTTAAAATGGGGTTTATAATTTTTTTCTAGTACTCCTTTTTCTTTATGATAAGATACGAGAGGCTGCAGCAAACTATAGCTATTCCTATTCCAACAACAAAAGGAATATAGCCTATCTGGTAATCGGTGTACCAGTTTAAATTGAAGAAAATTCTGTCAAAGATAAATCTTAAAACCTTCTGACTATCTTCCACCACTGCGGTTAAAGCAATAAAAGAATAATTCCAGACCATAGGGATAAAAAGAGCAATAATTATTGCCCATCTCCTAAAATTAGTTATAACCGAAGCCAGCAGACTTAAAGAAAAGATAGCGAGGTAACCAAAAAAGACAGGCAGTACCGCTATAAAAAATGATAAGAAGGAGATACTTTGATTCGCTATAATCTTAAAGATTGGTATAAAGATGGCTGGTAGAAAAATTATTATGACCATTGCTAAAATTGCAGCAAGGATCTTGACCAGGAAAATTTTTAATCGTGAAGCAGGTCTTGTGAATAAAAAATTGAACGAATTATTTTGTTTTTCTTTACCAAAGATGGCTGTACCCAGGAAAGCCGCGCTTATTAAAAAAATTAAACCCGGGCCGCCCAGGCCGGTGAATACTCCAGACATATACCAGGAATTAAATAACATAGTATCTATTGTTCTATTTGTAAGTTTGGCATTCTCTATGATCGGATCAGGGTTGTGCATAAAATAGGATGCTGTAAAGATTGTAAATAGCAGTATAAAGACAAGACTTATAAGAACAACCCATTTATTATCCAGAAGCTCTTTTTTAAATAAGGTTTTCAATTTAATTTACCCTCCCAACTGTTTCTATAAATAGGTTGTCCAGATTCAGATGAATGACTTCATAGGATTTAAGTCCAAAATTTTTAAGCTCATTGAGAATTTCAGGGGTATCACCAAAAGTATCCAGTACGTAGCTGTTGAGATTTTTTTCAACTCTTACAACTCCTTTAATTTGATTTAACATTTGCTCCTGAATATTTGTCTTGAAAGTGACAATTATCTTTTTTCTTCTTTCCTTAAGATCATCCAGATTTCCAGAAAAAAGAATATTGCCCTGATCGATCATAACTACAGAGTCAACAATTTTTTCAACATCTTCCAGTATATGTGAGGAATAAAATACTGTTGCTCCATCTTCTGAGCATTCTTCGGATAGCAGTTCTAAAGCGGCATGTCTCATTACTGGATCAAGGCCCGAAGCCGGCTCGTCAAGAATAAGTATGCCGGGATCTGTGCTGACAGCGACTATAATGCTTAACATCTGTCTCATGCCTTTTGACAATGCTGATATTTTTTTATTTAGGTCCAGCTCAAAGGCCTCTGCATATTTTTTTATTTTTTTAATGTTTATATTTCCAAAAAATCCTTTATTAAAATTAAGGATCTGCCAGCCGGACATTTGGGGATATAGGGAAAAATCTTCTGGCATAAAGCCTATATGTGAACGTATTCTATGAGTATCACCCTCTACTTCCAAACCATTTATATAGACCCTGCCGCTATCTTTATATAAAAGACCCATTAAAATTTTAATGGTTGTAGTTTTACCTGCACCATTTCGGCCAATAAAACCAGTAATCGAACCTTTTTTAACATCAAATGTAATTTTTTTTAATGCTTCAAAAGTTTTATAAAATTTTCTTAAATCTATTACCTGGATAGCACTTTCCATTTACTCATTTCCTCCTTTAATAACTTCAATATAATTTGTGAAGAGATGCCAAGTCTATTTGCCCTGTCTGCTAAAAGTTTTATCAGTTCTTTAAGCTCTTTATCAATATCAGCTTTTTCCAGTCCGATTACAAATGTTCCTATCCCTTTACTTATTATAATCACTTCTTCCCGTGCTAACTTTTGATAAGCTCTTGATACAGTATTTGGATTAATGCCAATACTTGAAGCCAGTTCTCTAACACTCGGGATCTTATCTCCTGCTTTCAATATACCCATAGCAATTGCTGTTCTTATCTTTTCAGCTACCTGTATATATACCGGTATGCCTGAAGAAGGATTTATAAAAATTGATAACTTTATATCTTTATTATCTTTTATGTATTTCCCTTTCCTAAGTGTATCAGTGTATTAGTTTTATAATACACTAAAAATCAATGAAGTCAATAAATAAACTGGGAATTTCTTAAGGCTAATAATTACTGGTAAAAAAAGTCTCTAAAGCTTGTGTATAACATTCCCAGCATATACAATATTGCGATCGAAGAGAGCAACAGGAGCCATTCCTATCTTTTCCTTATTAACATAGCTGAACAAACCACCTTTGTTTCAAGGACATCATTTTCTTCTTCCTGTTTCTTTATATAGTTTTCAAAAAGCTTACTTTTAGCAGGGTGTTTTTCTATCAATTTATTGCATCTTTTTTTAAGGTTTTCAAATATGTAATCATCTGAATCTTTTATTTCACCCTCTTTAATAATTACTTCATCAATGAATTGCATTCCAGAATCTTTTATTTGTTGAAGGATTATTTCCTTTTTCTGCATCAATGGATGAGCATAGTCACTATCATTTTCGATATAACCATCATCTATAATAATTATTCCATTTTGATTTAAGCACTTTGAAAGAATTGTGAGTGTTGAATAATAATCTCCGAAAACTGGTCCGATAGCACCAAGGATAGCACTTTCCATTTACTCATTTCCTCCTTTAATAACTTCAAATCGGCAAAGATGATCAACTCCAAATTCTTTAGCTTTTTTATTAGCATCGCTAATGAATTCTTTAATGGCATCAATACCAGAGCATGTGCAATTAAATTCTTTGGCCAATTTTATCAATACTGCACCTTTTCCACAGCCCAGATCAAGTATCTTAAGGTTGGAATAATTATTCGTATGTTTTCGAATAAGCTCAATGATTACTTTTGGGGATGCTCCAATTTCCCATAAGTCCTGCAGTATATATGGCAAAAAAGGGAATAGTTCACTTTCAGAACCATCCATTGCAGTAACAACACTTTCTTCTAAAGTTTTCATATTATCCGGTCTCCCGTTTTAATAGTTTTAACCTTGTTTTGAGGGAAAACAAAGATAATTTTTATATCCTGTGAATCTTCTGATATAGAAGCTACTTCACCGAGTATGAGCATGTCTTGTCTGAGGCCGCCAAAAAGACATCCTAATGGATCAGCAGCAAATATTGTCGGTACTATAAATAAGGCACAGAAAGAGGCAACAAGAAAGATTGTGAGAAAAAATAAATTTCATATAAATTATTTTTACCCCTCATTTTTGCCATCGTGGCAGTTTTGGCATCATTTCATCAATCATTTTTTCTGCCTCCTCTTTTGTTTTACCCATAAATTTAATTGCCGCGTTTATACTACCTTCTCTTACCTGTCCCCTGCTTGCCAATTCACCTGTTTGCTGCTTCTGGCAATAAATGCAATATCGGTTGTCGATTTTAGATGTTGTGCTTTCATCAATCGAAAGCGGCATCCCGCAACTTTCGCAATGAGCCATTTTTGCATCTTCATCACATTCCCAGAGTCCAAAGGTATTATTTTCAGTGTCAAGGCAAACAGCGGCATATCCTATACCTGGCACAGCTGTTTTTGGCATCACTATTTTGCCGCCGAGCTTTTCAACTTTGGCAGT
>Ga0255365_10313_pt1 | contig 12397 bp, 8 predicted proteins | sample ANMaggSeSYBR01J3_FD_182089 | JGI IMG/M metagenome (GOLD analysis project Ga0255365, IMG submission 182089) | Sediment cell enrichment communities from methane seep in Santa Monica Basin, California, United Staets - ANME aggregate JGI... | ecosystem: Environmental > Aquatic > Marine > Cold seeps >... | reverse complement strand
TCCCAATTATCACTTAAATTTCCAATTCTTATTATGGTTCCATTTTTAAAGCTGTTGTAAACAGTTCGAGGAATTTCATTTTCAAGAAAGCTGATGTTTTGTATAATTTCTTTGCTTAAATTAACATCTATATTTTCATCATATTCTGCCATTACTTGGTCAGCAGTTAAGCCCTTTTTGTCAAAATCATTCCAATTTATTGCCCATCTCGATCCTTGTTTCGATTCTTTAGGTAATGTTATCAATTCACAGGTTTCACCTAATCTGTCCAATGCAAGTCTTCCAATTCCTTTTTCACCAGATTTTACTCGTTTTTTTTGATCTGAAATTGGTGATGTAATCTTACTTTCAGTTCCTATTGTCATCCAATCATTTAGAATAACATCTTGTGTCATTCCTATTCCGTTGTCAATAACATAAATAAATGATTTACCGTTTTCATTTGTAACAAAAACTATAAAGCAATCATCTGCATCTGCATCATATGCATTTTTAACCAGTTCTACAATTGCACCCTCAGCAGTAGCAATGTTATCTTTACCTATTAATCTAGCTAATCGAGCAAAAACCCTAAATGGAATTTTTTTCATTTTTCAGAATTTGGTTTATTAGATACAATTAGTTCTTTTACATCAATTCCTAAAATGTCAGCAATTTTATTCAGGACTGCTAAACTTGGTTGACTCCTATTTTGTATATAAGAATTAACCATATTATAACTTTTTCCCAGCTTCTCAACAAGCCAGACCTGCTTTATCCCCTTTTTATCTAAAACTTCTTTAATACGATTCATAATATTATACTTGGAAACTGTAAAGATATATTTTTATCTTATTTTTTGAGATATAAAATGTGAGATTTTTTACAAATTCACTCCACACACATTTCGCTCATTCCATATCGCAAAATAAGTGTTCCGTTTACTTTATAAGAAAAGAAAGAATAAAACCTTTATTGGCCTGAGTGCTAATATAATCAGGTTAAATTCCTTTTTGCACCCCTCCTATCCTACCCTGTATTTCCTGAAATGTCGGGGCACAAACAGAATTTAAAACCAAAGCTATATTAATCCCGCAATACTGCGGGACAGGCGCCATGCAATAAATTATAAGACGTATTTTATATTGCTATTGGTACACCAATTAAGAATTATCTTAGTGAATTTAGGTTAATTATGTAACTGGTACTTCTTCCACCTCCAGGTTCCTTCATGAGAATATCTTTTGAAATCAGATCCTGAATATCTCTTAAGGCTGTATCTTGAGAGCATTTGGCCATTTTAGCCCATTTGGAAGTTGTAAGATTGCCATAATAATCATCCAGTAATTTATTAATAATGAATTGCTGACGCTCATTAAGTATAGTAGTAGAATTTCTCTCCCAAAATCGGGCTTTTAACAACACTTTTGATAGCGTGTCTTCAGTAATGTTCAATGCATCGATCAGGCATTCCAGGTACCATTGCAACCAATTTGTTATATCAAGCGAACCTTTTTGGGCTTGTTCTAGAATTTCATAATAATTCCTTTTCTTTTGTTCGATTTGTGCTGACACACTATAAAATCTTTGATTGGATTGATCGGCTCTTGCTAATTGCATATCAGCTATAGCACGTGCAATTCTTCCGTTCCCATCATCAAATGGATGAATCGTTACAAACCATAAATGTGCAATTCCAGATTTGATGACAGGTTCAATTATTTTTTCATCGTTGAACCAGTTTAGGAATTTGTGCATTTCATTGGCTAATAAATCTGCTGAGGGAGCTTCATAATGTACTTTTTCTTTTCCCATAGGGCCGGATACAACTTGCATTGGTCCAGTTGCATCTTTACGCCAGTCAGCTACTGTTATTTTATTCATTCCACTTCTTCCAGTGGGAAAGAGAGCTGCATGCCAGTCAAATAAACGGTTTTCTGTTAATGAGTTCTGATAATTTTGTGTTGCATCAAGCATCATTTCTACAACTCCTTCAACATTTCTATCTGAAAGAACTAAACCAGATACATCCATTCCTAATCGTCTTGCAATAGATGACCTTACCTGATCTGAATCAAGGTGTTCCCCTTCTATTTGATTTGACTTTATTATATCTACAGTCAGTGTTTCAAGCATAGCCTCTTCTCTTAGCGAGAAACCTATTGCTTCCATTTTACCAATAAGTTTGCCTTGTAAGTTTCTGACCTGACTTAGAGAAGTAAGTATAGCGCTATCATCCCAAAAAAATAGTGGCCAATCTGATTTTTGATGTATATACATTATAATCTCCTTATGATTTGCGACAAAAGTATGAATTATTCTTTGCAAAACAAAATTAATTCCGCATTATTTGCGGCTATTATATTAATTAATCTCCGCAAAACTCTTTTATATCCTTAAGTATTGCGGCTATTAAATGGTTCAATTTCCGTAGCTAACTTATGTATTTAGCAAACTCCACGCACATTTCGCAAAATAAGTGTTCCGTTTACCTTGTATGAAAAGAAAGAATAAAACTTTTATTGGCCAACGTGCCCTGCCTGCACTGAAGTTCCGGCAGACAGGTAATATAAGCTGGTTAAATTCCTTTTTGCACCCCTCCTATCCTACCCTGTAACTGCCGAAAGGTCAAGGCACAAACAGAATTTAAAACCAAAGCTATATTAATCCCTCACTTAGTTCGGGACAGGCGCCATTCAATACATTATGAGACATTTTATTACTCAGGTAAAAATTTAACAATTAAATTGATTAATGTGAAGTCTGATATGGATGATACTTCGGCCAATGGCAATCTCCCCAGGTATATTGCCTTATACCTGCTCTATACGCATAACATGAATTTCTATATGTTCTGCCATCGCAACCGCAAACCGGAGCATTAATATTTGTGCATGGTACAGTTGAAGTAGAACCATAACATTCACAGTCTTCTGTTGATACACCCTGGAAGTTTGAACCCGAAAAATTCGTTAACTGTTCTTTCATAACTGATGTATCAATTCGAATTATTCCACAGGAAGAAAACAATCCCAGTAAAAAAATTGATAAAATGAAAATTGAGTATTTTTTGAACATAGTTTCTTGTCTTTGAATATTGTAAATGATTCAAAGAATATGCCAAAAAACTGGACTATTGTTCTCCGTTTTGTAATTACTTTTTAAACTTTTTCTTTTTGTAATTCGTTTTTTGTTTTGCAGTATTTTGACGACGACGATTCTCATTTTCTTCATTTTCCTTCATCAAAGATTTCCAATCGTGTGATCTATCATCAGAAAAGTTTAAAGTGTTTTGATACTCGTTTTTCGAGATCTCTATTCTTCGAATGTTTTTTCCAAGGTTCTTTTCAATTTCGATTAATAGTTCTTTTTCTTCAGTGCTGCAAAACGAAACGGCTTGCCCTTTCTGGGTTCCACGACCTGTTCTTCCTACCCGGTGAACATAATTTTCTGATGTTTCTGGCAAGTCATAATTTAAAACAAAATCTACATCCGGAATATCAATTCCCCGGGCGCTCACGTCGGTGGCTATCAATATCTTTAAATCTCCATGCCTAAAACTTAACATGGTACGTTCGCGCTCTTCCTGTATAATATCGCTGTGAATAGTATCGGTTTTAATATCTACCCTTTTCATTGCCTTTTTAACCCGCTCTGCCCTTACCCTTGTTCTGACAAATACCAGTATTTTACTTTCAGGATTGTTCTTGATCATCTCTTCTAAAAAGAAACGTTTGTCGTCCATTTCAACAAAGGCAACAGCATGCTCAATATTTTTAGCTACAGGATCTTTTGGTGAGATTTGAATACGGATAGCTTTATCTCTAACTAAGGAATATGCAATTTTTTTGATCTTGTCGTTGATGGTAGCAGAGAAAAAAAGTGTTTGACGTTTTTTTGGCAAGTGACGCATTAAATCGCGGATATCTTTAATAAACCCTAAGTCGAGCATGTGGTCGGCCTCGTCTAATACTAAAATTTCAACCCGTTTTAAATTAAGTGCGCCCTGGCTTACCAAGTCAAACATTCTACCGGGAGTTGCAATTAAAACATCCACTCCTTTATCTAACTGTTTAATTTGTGGTTCCTGATCTACCCCTCCATGAATACAAAAAGAAGTAACCCTTGTATGTTTGCCCAATGTATTAAAAACATTTTCTATTTGCAAAGCCAACTCATGCGTTGGCGCCATCACAAGGCACTTTATCCCATCCGGGCGACCGCTGATTTTGCGTTCTTGCAAAATGTGCAAAATAGGAATGGCAAATGCAGCCGTTTTACCTGTACCTGTCTGGGCAATGGCGAGAACGTCCTCGCCTCTTAAGATGGGAGGAATAGATTTATATTGTATATCGGTAGGTTTTTTAAACCCTAGTTTGGAAATACTGGTTTTTATTCCGTCGGCAATGCGATATTCATCAAATTTCATACAAACAAAATATGGCGTAAAGGTAGGAAATAGAGGTGAACTACCCGTCAGGAAACATCCTATGGGTTCTAGCCGCCTAGAAGTTGATATGGGCAAATCAAAAAAGCCCCGCAAAAAGCGGGGCTTTTAAAAAAATCTTGAATAGAATTATATAACTCTATTAAGCCAGTTTAACGTTAACTGCGTTTAAACCTTTTTTTCCTTCGGTAAGCTCAAATGTTACTGCATCATCTTCTCTGATTTCATCAATTAATCCTGAAGAATGTACAAAATATTCTTTACCTGACTCATCATCGGAAATAAACCCAAAACCTTTGGTTCCATTGAAAAATTTAACTTTACCTGTGTTCATTGTTTGTTGTGTAAATTATATAAATAAAATAAAAATTGCGGCAAATGTAATAAAAATATTATAAAACCTAAATTCTCTCCAAAATTATACTATGTTAAAGTTAATCAGTAGCGCTTTGCTGCACTATTGCCTTAACAGGTAGTTTTAATAATAATGAAACCAGTGAATCATCTGCTTTCTTCACCTCACAAACATTATTATCCATTTCCCTGTCTATAAGAACCAAATATGGGTCTATACCTGCTTGTACCGGAATTTGATCGGTCATAATTTGAACGGTGGAAATGTTTTCTGTAAACAGATGTTTTTGGTAATACCAGTTCTCCCCTTCTTCATCCATTAAAGCAACATAAATATAATCGTGTAATGCAGCTTCCGTTTGATTTCCAGCGCTGTCGGCAAAATATTTAATTGTTTCCACTTCCAGATCTATAATGTACTGATCGTCTTTTACCTTTCTATAACTGGCTCCATTGATCTTATTCTCATACAGGGTGATGTTAAGGAACAGGTCATCCACCAAATATTTCAAGCTGTCGGGTGTGACTTTATAAAATTCATCGATCAGGTCGGAAGCAAGCGCAAAAGTATCGAGCCGGAATCCGTATTTCTCAACAATTCGCCCAAGCGCCTTCCCTACCGAATCTTCTCCGATATAATCCTGAAGGGCATACATGGTCACCGTACTTTTTTTATAACCGAGGTATGATTGCCTTACAGAGGATTCTAACAAGGATTTTTCACCTTCGGTATCGTGTTTACGGCGCCGCAGGTACGATACCATTTCACGCTTGCGATAATCCCTCCCGATCTTTTTACCAAATTTTTTATCGGTGAGTGTGGCCATCACATATTGCGCCATTGTTTCGGTGAGCATAAAGGCTCCTTCGGCAAAAGCCGGTGTTACTATGCCTCCCCACCAATGATGGGCGTTTTCATGTGCAGCAATACCATAAACAATATCAATATCGCCTTCCTCGTATCGTGTGATAAAACCTTCGGATTCAACCCAAATAAAAGTTGTTGGGAAATGGCGGGCAGCACCTTCGGTCATATAATCTGGTATTTCGACAATCCTGAGGTCTTTATACGGGTATTCGGAAAAATATTTATTTCCATAGTCATAAGAATCCTTTAGTCCGTCAAGAATGCTGGTAATGTTATAATTATGTTTGTAATAATAATACACTTCCACATTTATATCTTTATATTGTTCCCGTGCAACTTCATACCTGCCTGAAAGAATGGCTATTTCATTTTCAATGATGGTGTCGGTTTTAAAATGGAAATAATTTCTGTTATCCTCCTGCCATTGATTGATAAGCCTGCCTCCGGAGATAACCGTTTGGTCGCTTGAAGTGCTGATGACACCTTCATAATTAGGCCGGCTGACATCAAAAATAGCAAGGCTTCTGTTAGCCTCAGATATTTTTGGGGCATCGGCTTTATCAGGTAAGTCAAATTCTTTTCTGTATTTATCTCTCAACAGTTCATTATTTACATTGTACCCGATTACCGGAAAGTTCCTGGAAATAAAACTCGAAAGAACAAGGCAGGTCCCATTTTCAACTATCTCGTTTTTCGGTTGATTCTCAGAAAAACCATTGGCAATAATGTCATATTTAAAGCTCATTGTCATGGTGTCGCCCGGTTGCAGTATATGGTTCAGTTCAAATATCCGAAACCCAAATTCATCAGCATGAAGTTTTTTTGTAAAAGTTCTGTCAAGTTCCATTGGGTTCAAATTACTGAGATTCCAGTCGTTCAGGTTTACATAAACTTCTTTGATGAATTTCTTATGATTGTTAAACAAAATATACTCTCCTTCTATGTTTGCAGTTCTTTCCTCCGGAAACAGATCAACCTTAAGGTTAATATCAATAATGGTAGGCTGAATTGCGTGCATATATTTTGAGAATTTTTTCTCATAGTTGGCGCTCATTTCTCGTTCATCGTGTTTCGAAAAATAAGGATTCAGAACATATTTGTTATATCCAATAAAAAGTCCGGTAATCACAAACATAATTAGCAAAATGGAAATTCCGCTGACCTGGTTTTTGGTAATGTTCGACCGAACGTATTTCAACCGGATCCTGATTGAGTTTTCATTGCTACGACGCCACATAAGGATCGTCATCCAGGCAATAATGGCTCCGAAGAACAACCAATAGACGGTGTACCATAAAATGCTCTGAGCAAAATGCCCGAAACCATTCAGGTTGGAATAGATAAAATCGGGAACCCGTCCGTAGCGGAATAAATAGTTATCAAATCCAAATGCCCCGAAAATAATAAGGTCGGCAATAAAAAACAGTGCAGACAAGAAAAATCCGATGTACTTGTTGGGACTTAGATTTTGGATAAAGAGAACCACAATGGCTATATGTAGAAATATGAAAAAGTCAACACCGAATAGTTGTTTGAAATACAGACCCAGTTCTAAATCCGTAAAATCATGGATAAATACTTGTGCAATAACTCCCGCAATAATCGTGAGGCTAAGATAAAGAATATAAATCCCAATTAGTGTCATTAGCTTATTGGTATAGCTAAACCAGTTTGGAATGGGTAGTGTATTTATTATTTCATCGGTTCGATAGTCTTTTTCTTTCCAAATAAGCATTCCACCAAAAAAAATGGTCATTGGCAGCATGTATATCCAGATATGCATGGTTTGCTTAAGGAACCACGAAGTAAACGGATATATATGGCCGGTTTGGTTGCCAAGCCCACCCCTGAAATTGGTAACGATTTCTGTCAACGCTAAAACCGTCAGAATTAAAAAAGCAGGATGAAAAACAATCTTTTTAAAATCTCTCCAGGAAATTGTAACACATTGTGAAAACGTAAAGAACTTGTTGCTTTTTAATGAAATGGCAGGTGGTTTTAGATTGTAATCTATAAGTTCGGTTTTCTCTGATATTATGGCAAGTCGTTTTTTCTTTTTCTCTAAAAATGCAACAAACTCAAATTTATAGTATGTGTACCATAAGATTGTTATACTCACCGACACCCAAATAATCCTGTTGATCATAAACGTTGCATTGATAGGCATAAGGAGATTATTCATATCAGCAACTGTCCAGTATTGGCTGTAAACGGTCAGGGCAGTTATTCCAAATGGGTCCAGCAAAACTTTCATGGTTTCATTGTCCATCCTGTGAAGCATTACACCGATGATAGCGTAAACAGCAAGGAATGCAACTCCGGCAAGGTATGTAGCTGTCATTTTTCGGGTGAGGGTTGCTAGCGCAAACATAATACTTCCCATTAGCAGTAAGTTGGGAATGACTGTAAAAACCAGAGGGAGCAAATAACTTCCAAATTGATATGGCCCGGAATATTTATCTTCAAGAAAAGCGATGCCTATTTCAAAACCCAGAATGATTCCGGCAAAAATCAATAAGTATGCTACAAAACCACCTGCAAACCTGCCACCGAGATACTGCATTTTACTGACGGGTCTTGAAAAGATCAATTCATGAATATTATTTTCAAAATCCTTCGCAACAGCTCTTCCAATCAACACCATAGTAAACAGCAATCCGAAAACACTCATACGGGTAAGAATTTGGGCAATAATGATAGGAGCATTGTGCCACTCTTTGCCATGAGCGATACCAATAAATTGATTATATGGATCGGTAATAAGGGTAAATGTAAGGATAGTGCCAAAGAATATACTTAGAAAAATATAAAAAGCAGGGCTTTTCAGGCTCTTCTTTAATTCCAGTAAAAATATTTGGTAGAACATAGTATGTTGGTTTTTAGTTAATTTGAATTAGAAATCCACCTTCTTTGGTGCTTGGAATGTTGGAATAATGCAGGGTTATTAATATATCTTTCATCCATTATTCCACTATTCCATTGTTCCATCTTATGACCGTTTTGATAAAGTGTAGAAATAAACATCTTCCAATATTGATTCGACGGATTTAAAATCATTACCAGGATCGTTTTCACTAAAAATCCTTACGAAGTTTTTTCCGGCAAAAAGCCGTGTTGAGATCACATGGTATTCCTTTTCGAAATCTTCCATATTGACTCCCGTAATGTCCTTTTCCCATATTTTTCCTTCAAAATCTTTTATGATCTCTCCAGGGTCGGTTTGAAGTAGTATTTTGCCTTTGTCAATTATAGCCATATTTGTACACAGATTACTCACGTCATCTACAATATGTGTGGAAAGGATGACAATAATATCTTTCCCGATTTCTGCCAAAAGATTATGAAACCTTCTCCTTTCGTAGGGATCGAGGCCGGCTGTGGGTTCATCAACAATGATAAGCTTTGGGTTCCCCAGTAATGCCTGGGCGATACCAAAACGCTGTTTCATGCCACCGGAGAATGTCCCGATTCTCTGTTTACGATCATCCCATAGGTTTACTTTTTTCAAGATGTATTCTACCAGTTGTTTCCGTTCCGATTTATCTTTAATTCCTTTTAGCATACTCAACTGGTCAAGCAAGTTGAAGGCCCTGTCTTTGGGATAAAATCCAAACTCCTGTGGAAGATAGCCCAGGCTTTGTTTCAATTCCTGTTTCTGCTCAAGGACATTTAAATCATCCATCCATATTTCGCCATTATCGGCTTCCTGTAAAGTGGCGATGGTTCGCATCAGCGTTGATTTCCCGGCACCGTTCGGGCCAAGCAATCCAAACAAACCGTTAGGAATTGTTAGTGAAACATTATCCAGAGCCTGTACACCATTGGAATAAGTTTTTGATAAATTATTTATTGTCAGGTTCATATTTTGTAATTTAAATATTTAGTTCTACTTTTATTCTATTTGAAATGCATAAATGTTATTGTATCATTTTAGCATTATTTAACGAGGCAAATTTGAGATGTTCTGTTTACTTTTGAAAATATATGTGATGAAATGAAAGCTTTTGTGATGAACCGGAATATATTGGGATGAAATGCTTTTGTCACATTAATTTATTATTTACCGATTAAGTGAATTACTTTTGAAGTTTAACAGTTAATGGTTAATTGTTAAAGGTTATAGGACCCAAATAGCAAATAACATTTAACGTATAACTAATACCTTTTCTTAAAACAGAGGTATGATTAAAAAAATATTATTCAACATCGGATTCTGGCTGTTTTTGTGGCTGATATTTGCATTTTCAATTATGCGATTTGAATCTGCCGGTGAATCCTTTTGGATTGCTTCATTGATCGTCTTTCCACTGATCATCCCGGTCTATATCCACGACTTTATCTTCGACTATTTTATTATTAAAAAACAATACATCCCTTATTTACTGAGTACAACATTCCTGGTAATGTTTTTTGGATACATCATTAGTGAATTTCAGCATTACCTGGAGCCGGTCGGAAGTTCCGAAACTTATGGTGCTTTGTTGTTTATGATGATACTTTACACCGGAGCTCGTTATTTTAGAATTGGAACCCAGCAACGGATGCGGTTAAAAGAAGAGGAAGAAAAAAGGATTAAGGCCGAAATGGAGTTGAAAGAGCTGGAAGCCAAACAATCCCAGGCTGAACTAAATCTACTGAAGTCCCAGGTTAATCCACATTTTCTGTTCAATTCATTAAACAGCATTTATTCATTAATTCTAAGTAATTCAGACATTTCAGCCAATGCTGTGATGAAACTTTCCGATTTAATGAGATACCTGTTAGAGAGTTCAAAAAAAAGAAAAGTTCTGGTAAAACATGAGTTTGAATTTTTACAGAATTACATGGACCTAGAGATAATCCGGCTTGGGAAAAAGGCGCAGGTAAGCAGCAACTTTAAAGGCGACCTAAGTGGAAAGATCATTGCTCCCCTCCTATTGATAGCTTTTATTGAAAACTGTTTTAAACATGGGATCAGTGTAAATTCGAAGGAAAACAAAATTGATATTTCGGTAGAATTGAATGGAAATACTGTATTGCTTCATACCCGGAATAATGTTGCACCGCAAAGGATTAACCCTTCAACAAAAAAATCAGGTACAGGAATTGAAAATGTAAAAAAACGTTTGGAATTATTATACCCGGGAAAACATCAATTGGAGATTAAGACTGATGAAAAGGAGTTTGTTGTAAATTTATCAATTGAGATTTAAAAAAGGTTAAAAGATAAAAGTTAAAAGTTATTTGTTAATTGATGAAAAACCTTTGCCTCCCTATTGATAATAGAGTCCTGCCCCCGGTCCAAGTGGAATATTAAGTAAAATCCATACAACAAGCAAAACTGACCATGAAATAAAAAAGACTAAAGAAAAAGGTAGCATTGTTGACATTAATGTTCCAATACCGGCACTCTTGTCGTATTTTTCATAATATACTATTATCAGGGCAAAGAAACTCATCATAGGCGAAATCATATTTGTTACACTGTTGCCAATCCTGTACACAACCTGTGATAATTCCGGTGAATAGCCAAGCAGCATAAACATCGGGATAAAGACAGGCCCGAGTATAGCCCACTTTGCTGAAGCAGACCCCATAAACATATTAAGAAAACCCGATAAAATAATAAACAAAATTACGAGGGGGATAAGTCCCATATCCAAACTTTGTAAGCCTTCTGCCCCTTTTATTGCTATTATAAGGCCCAGGTTACTCCATTTGAAGTATGCAACAAACTGGGCGGCAAAAAAGACCAGTACCAGGAATGGCACTAAGGTTTTAAAATTATCAACTATTCCTTTAACAACATCAGCATCATTTTTAAACCTACCTGTTATTGCTCCGTAAACAATACCGAGGATGGCAGCAACAATAAAAAGCACCCCGATAAATCCTTTAAGTACCGGTGATGTTAACAGTGAGTTATCAGGCCCTCTGAGAATACCGTTATCCGGCATCAATCCTGCACCAACAATAATCACAACAAATATTGTAATAATAGTAACCCATTTAAGTCCTTTCTTTTCCCGGATGTTTAGCTTTCCCAGACTTTCTTTAGGGACTTCTCCTTTATATTCGCCAAGTTTCGGCTCAACAAACCTATGTGTTACCCATGTTCCGGCAATTGACAGGACAATAGTTGACGCTACCATAAAGTAATAGTTGGCAGTAGGTAAAACATAATATTCGGGATCAAGAATCCGGGCGGATTCAGTAGATAATCCGGCGAGCAGAGGGTCAATTGTACCAATTAAAAGATTGGCGCTGAAACCGCCCGATACGCCTGCAAATGCAGCTGCCATACCCGCTATTGGATGCCGACCTACCGAATGAAAAATTATTCCGCCGAGCGGTATAATAAGAACATAACCAAGATCAGAAGCTATGTTAGATAATATACCTGACAGGACAATAACAAATGTCAGGTGTCCGGGAGGAGCTTTGGCAACGAGCATTCTGATTGAAGCGCTTATCAACCCGCTGCTCTCTGCAATACCTATACCGAGCAAGGCTACCATTACGATACCGAGAGGCGCAAACCCGGTATAGTTATCCACCATTTCAAGCAGTATCCGGTGCAAACCATCCCTTGAGAGCAGATTAATTGTTTCTACCATCTCCCCTGTTGCCGGATGTAGTGCATGCCAGTTAAACAAGTATCCCAACAATGAAAGCAGTAATACGCTGAGCGCCAGCATACCAAACAAACTTGCAGGATGGGGCAGGGCATTTCCGCCTTTTTCTATCCATCCCAATATTCCTGAACCCGT
>Ga0255365_10322_pt1 | contig 12398 bp, 9 predicted proteins | sample ANMaggSeSYBR01J3_FD_182089 | JGI IMG/M metagenome (GOLD analysis project Ga0255365, IMG submission 182089) | Sediment cell enrichment communities from methane seep in Santa Monica Basin, California, United Staets - ANME aggregate JGI... | ecosystem: Environmental > Aquatic > Marine > Cold seeps >... | reverse complement strand
AGTCTGCTCAGGTATTTCTGTTGGATTTGCAAAAAGGGTTTCAGCGATTTCATTTTCTAAATAAATATCAATTTTGGGTGAAAACAATGGTTTCTTACCTTTCTCAACTTTTAATGTTTTGTTGTATGATTTTACTGTAATTTTTACAGGATTACTGATATTCCTTTCTGTAATAAGGTCGCTTCCGATAACCAGCTTGCTTTCTGTTGGTATTTCCCATAGTTCGTTTGTCTTAGACGGAACTATTCTCATCACTTTTGATGCGATGATAATTTCGTGTAAATGATTTGGATAATATAGTTCACCCCAGCTAATTACAACTTTTTCACCTTTGTCGTTTTCAACCTCAACAAACAAATCTATAATCGGCTTAAAATCTTTAGCATTTTTTTTATCCAAAACACGATCGTTCAAAATATCATAAAGCGAGTACCCATCATAGCGATAAGCCCCAACAAAAGCATCGCCCTGGTTATCTAAAACTGTTTCTTTTACAATAATACTATGTAAAGGTAAATCAGAGAAATCAACTTTTCCCGGGTTGGCAACTTCTCCTAAAACCTCAATATCTGATGTTTGCAGGTTATATGTTTCTGCATTATCATAAAAATTATTGGTAGCATCAACCGTATCTGCTTTTACTGCCAAACCACTGCTTTTAACACCCTGCTTTTTCTTTTTATTTTGGTTATTGCACGAAAAACTAAAAAACAGAATTACACTGATAACTGATAAATTAATTACTTTTTTCATGTGTTTAAAAATTTCACGCAAAGACGCAAAGACGCAAAGAAACTTTTTTTAATCATGCTCCTGTGTGTCAAATTTGCCTTGTCATGGGTGTTTCATAATACTTCATCTGTTTAAATTATTGTAACATATTGACTATTTGCCACTCACATTTAATTATCCCCTCTTGCCCCGTGAAATTTTGTGACTTGGTGTTTTTGTGGCATTTTTATATTTTTTTAATTTTCTGAGTAAGCTCATTCTTTAAACTATAAAATTCGAACACAGAATATATTCTAACTAAACCTTATCGCCTTTACCGGGCTGATTTTTGTAATTATGTAAGTTGGGATAACAAGCATTAAAGTACAGAAAATCAATGTACCGCTATTTATAACCAGAAAATGCGATAATTGAAGATTTACGGGTACTTCCGAAACATAATAGGATTCTTGGTTTAGTTTAAATATCCCGGTTTTTATCTGAACCATACATAAACCAAGAGCTATCAGGTTGCCCCAAAGTAAGCCTTTACCTATTATATATACAGCGTTGTAAATAAAAATCTTTCGAATACTCTTGTTTTTAGTACCCAATGCTTTTAGAGTTCCTATCATATTGGTTTTTTCAAGGATAAGGATAAGAAGGGTGGAAATCATTGTAATACCGGCAACCATTACCATCAGGGCTATTATTATAATAACATTCATATCTTGTAACGAGAGCCATTCGAATATTTGCGGTTGTTTTTGTTTTATTGTTTGCGAATCAAGTTTATAACCAATGTAATTGTAAACCAATTCACCCATTTTTTCTATTTTATCAAAATCATTGATAAGGACTTCAAAACCTCCAACATGGTCATTTCCCCATTTATTCAATTTTTGGATGTGGTAAATGTCTCCCAATACATACATCCTGTCAAATTCTTCCAGCCCGGTTTCATAGATACCGGATATTTTAAATTTTCTTCCGCGAGGCTGCAGCTCATCACTAATTATAAAATACATCAGGAGCGGGTCGCCGAGCTTTAGCTTAAGCCTTGATGCCAGGCTTTTTGAAATTATAACTTCATCGGTTTTTACAGAATCAGTAACTGTGAAATGCCTTCCTTCTGTTATTTTATTTTCGAAAAAAGACCAGTCATAATCGCTCCCGACACCTTTTAAAATAACGCCTTCAATCTGGTCATCTGTTTTAATAATGCCCGCCTTGTTAGCAAAAACCTGAATGTGGCGAATGCCTTCAATTGTATCTAAAAAAGGATAAAAGGGCTGATTTTTGTTAAGGGGTGATGCTTCATAAGAAGAATTAACTTCAAAATTGCTAATCTGTATGTGCGAGCCGAACCCGATTACTTTTTCCCTCACCTGTTTCTGGAATCCGGTAACAATGGCAACAGAAATAATCATCACCGACAATCCCAGCGCCACGCTAATCACTCCAAGTCTGACTATAGGTTTTGAAAAATTGGCTTTACTTTTTAAGAATATCCTGCTTGCTATAAAAAATTCGAAATTCAAGATGAATAATTTTTGCAAATGTATTAAATAAAATTTCCTAAATTTGCCCGTTCATTTATATTGATTCACAGTTTATGATAAAAAAAGTGAAAAACAGCGAAGATTTTGATTCGACCAACTTTATCGTTTTTCTCCACCAGTGGCGTAAACCTTTAATAATTATTACACTTGCTGCTTTTATTGCTTCCATTATTTTTTCTGCCCCTTTCTTTATTACTCCCAAATTCAAATCAACGGTAATAATGTTCCCAACATCAACAAATTCTATTTCTAAAGCGCTATTATCAAAAAATACAGATGAGAAGCAGGACATTTTACAGTTCGGCGAAGATGAACAGGCTGAACAAATGTTACAAATACTTAACTCAAATAAAATCGCAGACAGGATTATAGAAAAATATAATCTGATGGAGCATTATGAAATTAGTCCTGATTCTAAATATAAATATACCAAGCTTTATAAGGCTTATGAAAACAATATAACATTCAGACGGACGGAATACATGGCGGTAAAAATTACCGTACTCGATAAAGACCCAAAAATAGCAGCAGATATTGCAAACGATATTGCCGAGCTTTTAGATTCTACAAAAAGTGTAATGCAAAAAGGACGGGCTGTTAAAGCTTTTAAAATTGTAGAAGCCGAATATATTAAGCTTAAGAATGAAATTCAACAGATGGAGGACTCTTTGACTAAGCTCAGGGAATTCGGTGTTCATGATTATGAATCTCAGTCGGAAATGATAAACCGGCAATTAGCCATCGAATTGGCGAAGGGCAATAAATCGGGAATAAAAGCATTGGAAGCTAAGCTTGACGTTCTGGCTAAATATGGCGGACCTTATGTATCATTAAGGGATGCTCTTGAATTTGATAAAGAAAAACTTAGTGAAGTAAAAATTAAATACGATGAAGCAAAAATAGATGCCGAAGAAGTCTTGCCTCAAAAATTTATTGTTAACAATGCTTATGAGGCTGAAAAAAAATCTTATCCTGTTCGGTGGATAATTGTATTGATTTCAACAATTTCAGCGTTTATCCTTGCAGTATTAGTATTGGCTGTTCTGGATAGCCTTTCGAGATACAGTAAAAAAAAAAGCCGGAAATTAATCTGAGCTTTTTAGAAATTGACAGGCACATTGACAAATTAAAATCACTGTTTATTGCCGGTTTTTTCAATAATAAAACAGACAGGCAACTTAAGCAAAAACAACCTGAAAAAAAAGAAATAACTAAGCATCGGAAATCATTATTTAAAATAAAAATAAATATGGATAGCCAATTTTATCAAATTAACATACTGAAGCTGTTACTAAAATGGAAAATACATCTGGCTGTTATCGTTGTTGCAGCAGTGATTTTAGCAGCTATTTTCTCAGGTCCTGCTTTTATAACTCCCAAGTTCGAATCGTTTGCAATAATGTATCCTGCAAATATTGCATCTTATTCCGATGAAAGTGAAACAGAGCAAATGCTCCAGATTTTACAATCGAGAGATATCAGAGACAGTGTTACAAAAAAATTCAACTTAGCCGAGCATTATAAAATCGACAGTTCATACAAATACTTCTATACTACATTAATTTATGAATATTCACAAAATGTAAAAATAAATAAAACACCGTATGAGGGCGTCAGGATTGAAGTATTAGATAAGAACCCTCAAATTGCATGTGATATGGTGAATGCTATAATTGATTTTTACAACAAAAAAGTCAGAGTTCTGCATGAACAAAAATTCGATGAAGTAGTAAAAATGTACGAACGTGCTATTGCAAAAAAGAAAGAATGTCTCGATAGTCTTGAAAACAAATTTTATGAGCTTAGTACTCAATATGGCTTACTTGATTACGGGAGTCAGTCCAGAGAAATTGCAAGGGGCTATCTCAGGACAATTGATGGTTCGGGTTCTTTAAATATAAACACAAAAGAAGTATTAAGACTTAAAGAAAATATTGAAAAAAAAGGTGGTGAATTTATTTTAATACAGACTCTTTTGAGTAATGAGGCGGTAAAATTCGCCGATTTAAAGAGAGACTATGAAATAGCTTATATGGACTTCGATAGAAAATATACTTATGTAAATATTATCACTGAGCCATACGTGGCAGACAAAAAAGCTTTTCCCGTCAGATGGTTAATAGTCGTTATATCAGCCTTAGCCTCGTTCTTTATAGCTTTTATTGTTATTTTAATAATAGAAAATTACAAAGGAATGGCTAAAGGTTCATAAAGCATGCTCAGCAACTAAAAATTATCCTCACTTTGACTGAAAGAAGTAAATTAATATGGGTCTATCTGTTAAGCGCTTTATTTATCGCGATTAATACCATTTTAGTTGTTAATCATTTTTACTGGGGGGCGTTATTACCGGTAATACTTTTAATACTTATTTTATATTTTGTTTCGCTCGATAAAATTATTTTACTCATCACTTTTCTCACTCCCCTTGCTATTAATATCAGGGATATAGATTTAGGATTTGCCGTTTCTTTGCCTACCGAACCTTTGCTGTTTGGAGTACTTGTGTTTTTTATCATAAAAATATTATATGAAGGTAAGTACGATATAAAAATATTAAAACACCCAATTACGATTGTTATTATCTTTAATCTTATCTGGATTATATTTACCTGCATTACCAGCGAGATACCGATGGTTTCTTTCAAGTATTTAATAGCCAGGCTTTGGTTTATTATCCCATTTTACTTTTTTGCAATACTGTTATTTAAAAAATACAACAACATTAAGCTGTTTATCTGGTTATATGCCATCCCATTTTTAATAGTGATATTTTATACACTTTACCACCATTCGCTTAGGGGTTTCGACGAGGAATCAGGACACTGGGTAATGACACCATTTTATAACGACCATACGGCTTATGGCGCAATCCTTACATTATTTATACCTTGTCTGCTGGGTTTTACATTTAATAAACAATACAGCATAAGCACCCGGTTTATATCATTTGTTTTCTTTACTATTTTTACCATTGCCCTGATATTATCATATAGCCGTGCAGCATGGATAAGTCTGACCATAGCAACAGTTGTCTTTATAATAATTATATTAAAAGTAAAATTCAGATATGTATTATTATCCGCTGCATTACTAGTAAGTTTGTTCTTTGTTTTGCAGCAACAAATTTTCGATAAACTTGAACAAAACCAGCAAGACTCATCTGCTAATTTTGTCGAGCACGTTCGATCAATATCTAATATTACATCCGATGCATCAAACCTGGAAAGAATAAACAGGTGGCAATCTGCCCTGCGGATGTTTAATGAAAGACCATTCTGGGGCTGGGGTCCGGGAACTTACCAGTTTTTATATGCACCTTATCAAAGGTCAAAAGAAAAAACCATTATCAGTACAAATGCAGGCGATTTGGGCAATGCACACAGTGAGTATTTAGGACCTCTTGCCGAGAGTGGGATAATTGGAATGCTCTCGGTAATTCTAATTGTTGTTTTCGCAATTTATACAGGATTAAAAGTTTACCGAAAAGCGGTTAATCGAGAAATAAAAATAATCAGCCTCACAATTGTAATAGGATTGATTTCTTACTTCGTTCATGGCTTTTTGAATAATTTCCTTGATTCTGACAAGGCTTCAGTACCTGTTTGGGGATTCATTGCAATTATCGTTGCTTTAGATTTGTACCAAAACAATAAAAATGAAACAAAAATTAAAATAAATTAAGGATATAGATTTTTGCATTGTTAATTATTTTATATAATTGCTTGGATAATAAAATATTTTATATATTTGCAGCGCATTTAATTCCCTAATGAATTTCGTAAATAATTTTTCTTCATACGTAATAATGTTACTGACAAATTTGTTGGAGATACACTAAAGCAGGATAGATAATTCAAACGTTTAAAATATTTCCCATATAATATTAATCCATAAATAAGTTATTATTAATACTTTTTTAACGAACACATTTTAAAAAATCAAAAAATTAATCTACATGTATGATATAATTGAGCTTAATGGAAAATTGGTGTCTGATTTAAGAGAGATTGCAAAAAAACTTCAGATTGTTAAGTACGAAGGTTTAAAGAAACAAGATTTGGTCTATAAAATTTTAGACTACCAGGCTCTTCATCCTTCACAGGAGGTCATTGATAAAGAAAAAAAGGAAAAGAAATTCAAAGGTAAAAGAAAACGAGTTAAAGATGAACCGGTAAAAAAAGTAGCTTCAACTAATATATTTGACAAAACATCATCAGTATCAAAAAAGGAAGATACAAAAAAATCTGATACGGATTTGTTCACGGAAATACCTGAAGCTGCAGTAAAGAAAGATGAGCCTGATGTTCCAAAAACAACTGATAGATTGGAAGGAGAAATACTCTCAGGTAATAAAAAGCCGGAGGATAAAAAAGAGCCGGAGGATAAAAAAGAGCCGGAGGATAAAAAAGAGCCGGAGGATAAAAAAGAGCCGGAGGATAAAAAGGAGCCGGAGGATAAAAAGGAGAGAAAATATGAAAGGCAAACCCGGCCTGAAAGGGCACAAAGGGGCAAGCCCTATGAGAAAAAGAAAGATGAGTACTCCTTTGAATTTGAAGGATTGGTATCAAGTGAAGGAGCTTTGGAAATTATGCAGGACGGATATGGTTTTCTCAGGTCTTCGGATTACAATTACCTTAATTCACCTGATGATATTTACGTATCACAATCACAAATCAAACTTTTCGGGTTAAAGACCGGTGATACCGTAAAAGGAAGTATTCGTCCGCCAAAAAACGGTGAAAAGTACTTCCCGCTTATTAAAGTTGAAAAAATAAACGGAAGAAAAGCTGAAGATATACGCGACAGGATTCCATTTGATTTTCTCACTCCCTTATTCCCTGAAAAAAAATATAACCTTACCGGACACCCTGAAGAAACCCATTCCACCAGGATTATCGATATGTTTTCTCCTATAGGGAAAGGACAAAGAGGACTGATTGTAGCACAGCCAAAAACAGGAAAAACAGTCTTGCTCAAAGAAATAGCTAATGCCATTGCCTCGAATCACCCTGAAACTTACCTGATAGTTTTGCTGATTGACGAAAGACCTGAAGAGGTTACAGATATGGCAAGAAACGTTAAAGCTGAAGTAATTTCTTCAACATTTGACGAACCTGCAGAAAGGCATGTTAAAATTGCAAACCTTGTTTTGGAAAAAGCAAAAAGAATGACTGAATGCGGACATGATGTTGTAATATTGCTCGATTCAATCACTCGTTTGGCAAGAGCTTATAATACTGTTGCTCCGGCATCAGGTAAAGTTCTGTCGGGTGGTGTTGAGGCTAATGCTTTACAAAAGCCTAAACGTTTCTTTGGCGCTGCCAGGCAAATTGAGAACGGCGGTTCGCTTACAATAATTGCTACGGCGCTGACTGATACCGGTTCAAAAATGGATGAAGTGATATTCGAAGAGTTTAAAGGTACAGGTAATATGGAGCTTCAATTAGACAGAAAATTGTCAAATAAACGAATTTATCCTGCTATTGACATTGTTGCCTCAAGTACAAGAAGGGAGGATTTACTGATTGATAAAGAGCAACTGCAAAGGATATGGATATTAAGAAATCATCTCGCAGATATGAACCCGCTTGAAGCTATGGAATTTTTAAAAGATAAAATGAGATTTACTGAAACTAATGAAGAATTCCTGATCTCAATGAACGGGTAGGTTTATCAGGCATCTAAGGAGCAACTTTTACCGGCATAATCTGTTTTTACTGCATCAATCCTGATTCAATCAGTTTTTCGGGTTCATTCACAATTTGAATGATTCTCCATGGGGTTTTAAAAGGTATCTTCGTTTTTACTTTTATTCCGTCAGGAAAAGGAACCAAATAACAATCAAATTCAAGTTCATCTTCCTCATCTCTTTTTAGTGTCATTCTTGCATAATCAGCCAGGTTGGCTTCATGTATTGAAACATACAAACCATTTTTCAATTCAAATGTAACCGGTGTATTTACCGTTTCAATCTCTTTAACAGATGTGTTACGATAAAGATGTTCGTAACCTATTGAATCAGCAGGTATCCAATAGGCAATGCCATCCGAACCAAGCTTAAACTCAGTTTCTTCCGAAACTATCTCAATATTCGTCAGTCCTTCCTGTTCGGGAAAAACATACCTGAAGCCTATACCATTGTTAAATACTCTGAAAACAATATCGAATTTCCTGCCTAAGGCACCTTCTTGCTGTAGGGATATTGTGAGTTCATTATATTTACTTTTAACCGAAAAAAAATCGCCCAAAACCGTATCCCTGATTTCATTAATAGACCTGGTTTTCCTGGCAGTAAGGACAAATCCGTCAATCAGAGAATCATTATCTTTTAAAATAAACCCGAGAGACGACCAGCCAATGACAATCTCTTTATTATAATATACCAAATAATACGGTTCACCCTTATTCAGATTAAAATAAACATGTATCCTTGAATCAGGCGAAGGCACAATTGCTTCAAAGCTGTCTTTTGGCTTATTGCACGAAAATATCAATGGTAAAAACAGGATTAAAAAATATTTTTTTATAGACATTTTTATAGAATTTTATAACTCGCTAAATTATAAATGTATTTGGAGAGAATGAATAAATATTTATTAAAAAAAAGTCAACAAAAATCCATCTTCCTTATCGAGCATAGAATTAATGAGCCTTGCACCTTGATATTTTGAAATGTCTTCGGATTTTATTTTTTTAGAAATTATTTTACCTTCATCCAGTAATTTTTGTCTTTTCGTTCCGAAGAGTAGCGGGTGCGAGGGTGTTACCCATTGTTTATTTTTTAAAAATATAATATTTGAAAAGGAAGTATCGGTAACCCAGCCGTTCTTTATGATTAAAATATCATCGCAATCTCCTCTTTTTTCAAACAATTCATTTATCACTGATCTGTCATAATACTTATAGCCATATTCAATATCATTACATTCAACAACTTTCAATGAATGAATTATTCGGGGCTTATAAGGTTCAAACTCAATTTTTTCAATCTTCTTATCGTAAATCACACGGCATTTATAAATATCATCCGAAAGGGAAGAAGGAATTTTAATGATATTTTCAAGATAAATAAAATCGTCAGCTCCGAAAAGCTCTTTCCTCGACCTGTTAAGCCTGCTGTTATGGTATTCGATGTTTTGCAGGTTTTTGTTTTTTACTTTTATAGTTTCAAACAATAGGCACATACACTTTATCTATCATTTCGTTGTATTCCGATTCACAGTTACTGAAGCAGGTGATACCGCCGCCGCTTTTAAAATAGATTTCGTTACCGATTATCTCGATAAATCGTATCATTACGGCGCTGTCGAATTTTTCTCCGTCAAAATAACCGAAAACACCCGTAAAATATCCCCGGTTATATTGTTCCGACTCTTTAATTATACCCACCGTTTTTTTCTTGGGTGCGCCGCTAATGGAGCCAGCAGGTAGCAAAGGCATAAAAATATCCCCTATCTTTTCTTTCCAGTTGTCGGGTAATTCACCGGTAATTTTCGAACTGGTTTGAATAAACTCTTTTTCGTGAGTTTTTATTTTATCAATATATCTGAACTTTTCCACCCGTACATTTTTAGCAACCATGCTCAGGTCATTTCTTATCAGGTCAACTATGGTGTTATGTTCTGCCGTTTCCTTTTTGTTATTCAATATAATCTGTTCAGCATTTTTTATGTTCGCATCAATAGTGCCTTTCATAGGAAAGGACGAAATGATACCATTTTTAACCTGAACAAAAATTTCAGGTGAAAACACTACAAATTTATCCCTGAAATACAGTTTGTATTTTGCTGTGGATAGAAGGAATATCTCTTTCAGTGTAAGGTTTATTTCAATTTTTGTCGGGAAAGTGAGGTTTAGCAAATATGAATTCCCAATGTTGATATGTTTTAATACGTTCTCAAAAGCAGATTTATATCTTTCGAATTTAACAGGATATTTTTTTAAGATTATTTTTTTATTCAAAGGATAAACCGGATGGAAATTTTTTATTCCGTTAATATCAAAAAAAATATTATTGTCCTCAAGTTCTGAAATCCTGAAAAGCAGAGGTTTTTCCATGTCGAAGTCAAATATGAATACAAAAGGAATTGAACTTTTCCCGTACTCATTCATCAGGTTTATTATATCTTTGACAGGCTGCATAACTAAGATGGCAAAGGTAAGGAATATTGCTATTGACTATTCCCGAAACTTCGGGATTGACTATTTTCCACTGGGGGAAAACCTGAAACATGAAACATGAAACACGAAACTTGAAACTTTAAACACTCTTTTATATGAAAATCCTGTTAGTTGACAATTACGATTCATTTACCTATAATCTGGTTCAGATAATTGAACAGCATGGTAAAAATGAATTCATTGTATTACCATACGATAAGGTTGATAATAATGTGATCGCAGGATATGACAAAATACTATTATCACCCGGTCCGGGCATTCCTGATGACTTCCCAAAACTCGAAGACTTTGTAAGGAGGTTTTACAAGGAAAAAAGTTTTTTCGGTATTTGTCTGGGTTATGAAGCCATTGCCCTAACTTTCGGTGCTAAATTATATAAACCCGGTGGTGTTTTTCACGGAGTTTCAAAAAAAACCTGTATTACACAAAAAGAAGACTATCTGTTCAGAAATATAAATGATGGTTTTCAGAGTGGTCTTTATCATTCGTGGGCTATTGACAAAAGCAGTTTCCCTGATGAACTGATTATCACAGCTCTCGCAGAGGATGGGATTATTATGGCAATCTCTCACAGAAGATATGATATAAAAGGTATTCAATTCCATCCGGAATCAATCATAACAAAAGTTGGGAAAAATATTCTAATTAATTGGCTGGAATTTCATCCATAACACATCTTACGCTAAAGAAAAAATTAAAAAGATGATAATTTTGCATTTATATAAATACGTCATTGGTAGTCCCCATAGCTATAAGTAGCTTGTAAAGATATAAATTTTTTCGACTTTTCCGGTCTCTTGAGCACAAACCTGCTTCGACCAAAAATATTTTATTAATATTAATTATTACTTTTGAGCAGCATTAAATTAAATAATTTATAAATAAGATGAAAATGAAAAAACTGATTTATCTATCTGTTGTTTTATTATTAAGCAATGTTTTTGTTTTTGCACAAAAATCTGATAATAAAGATTATTCGGCTTTTAACGAACAAACAATTGCTTATGCAGTTATTGTTAAGCAGTCAACCTATGAAGATCCCGACTGGCAAATAGTAACTGACTCGTTGCTTGCCCGCTACCAGGGTCAGCTATTCATCTGGAGTAGTTCTCTTTCTGAAATTCAGGATGATGTTGCAGCTTTTCATCCTACACATATTGGATTTGTATGTGAGCTTTTAACTGCTTCATCAACATTTATTCATAATTATGTCTGGCCATTTACCAGGGATTTGGATGACGACGTTTATTGTGATGCCGTATGGGGAATTATAACCGGTTGTGATGCCCAGGATGCTTTAAATCTTGTTACCGGACCAACCGGTTTTGAAATAAAAACCGTGCTTGGAGGAACTGCATCCTGCGATTTGGTTTATTATACCCAGGGAATCAGCACAAGCGAATCAACTTATGGCAGCTATTATATAAAATATCCCGATTCGGCAGGAACTACGGCTTATACCGATGGACCTACCGACAGAACCGAATGGCTGGTAACAATGATTAACCAGGGAATCGATATTTTTAATTATGACCAGGTAGATATTTTTTATACAAGCGGACACGGAAATTATAATGTATGGCAATTACATTATCCGTCGCCTGACCAGGAAGGATTTTTTCGTTCTAATTCAGGACAGGTATATGGCGACCCGCACACTGGAGCAGATACCAATATTAATTCCAATCATCCGAAGATATATTTCGGATTGGGTAACTGTAAAATCGGTCAAATTTCTAACTCCAGCTCTATGGCGCCGTCGTGGATACATACAGGCGGAGCATATCAATATACCGGATATGTGATTAACGAGGGTTCAAATTCACATCAGCATGGCGGAACAAAAGCATATTTTTACAAAGCTGCAAGAAATTACACATGGGCAGAAGCTTTCTTCCTGGCAAACCAGGCGCTTAAATTTGATATGATAAATAATACTCC
>Ga0255365_10321_pt1 | contig 12418 bp, 10 predicted proteins | sample ANMaggSeSYBR01J3_FD_182089 | JGI IMG/M metagenome (GOLD analysis project Ga0255365, IMG submission 182089) | Sediment cell enrichment communities from methane seep in Santa Monica Basin, California, United Staets - ANME aggregate JGI... | ecosystem: Environmental > Aquatic > Marine > Cold seeps >... | reverse complement strand
CAGCGCCTGGATGTTTTCCTTAAAAAAAGTTATTCCATGTTCGGTGATGTCTCAGGGGTTATGGGTCTGACCGGTAAAACCGAAGGGGTTGTAGCGGTGGCTTTTCATCAGGATCTGGCTTTTAAGCTGGTTGCCAAAATGGCTGAATGTGATGAAGCACAACTCTCCGTGGAAGATGTCAATGATGGTATCGGTGAAATTGTTAATATGATTTCAGGGAATGCCAAAAAGGCTCTGGGTGATACCGATAATAGTTTTAGTATCTCGATCCCAACGGTCATTATGGGGCATGGTCACCAGATCGCCCACCGCCGCAAACAGCCGGTGATCGTAATGGTCTTTGATTGTGAGGGCAGTCCCTTTGCCGTTCAACTCTGTGTCGGTTCCAGTACCCTGACAGATTCTAAAAACGAAACCGAAGAAAAAGCTGAGGTACCCGGCGTATGATAAACGTAAATAATAATAACGAATTTGGGAGGAGAATATAATGAGTCCGCACGACCAGCTTATTGAAGCTTTTATCCAGTCCACCCGGCGTGTAATGAAAACCATGTGTGGTGAAACGGATATTAAGCATGAAATCCTGGCTGAACCCCCGGAGACCAGCAATGGTGATATTATTGGTGTCATGGGTTTGGGTGGCAGTATCAGCGGCACTACCATTATGGTCGCTTTTCCAGCTGAACTGGCTCGAACCATATTGTCAATGATGACCGGATTTGAGCGGGATAAATTGAGTTATACGGCGATTAATGACGGTATTGCAGAATTTCTCAATGTTATCTGCGGAGCGGCAAAAAACATTCTATCCGATTCAGATTATTCTTTCAGCCTCTCGGTGCCGATGATTTTCACTTCACAGGAGTGCCGGATTGGTTGTCACCGTGATGTTTCGGTTTACGGCCTGCGTTTTGGGATATTGGGTGAATACTTCAATCTACAGATTTGCCTTGCCGCACGTCAGCTGAACCCCGCACCCCAACCCAGCTAGTCGTTGATATTTATATACACCGGGGAAAACGACTACTTCGCCAATGGCGCTCCGGAAGCAACCCGGCGAGCTATCGTCACAATATTTTCTAGATAATCTTTGCCCAATGGGTCAAGTTCAAGCAATTCGCAATTTAAAGCATCAGCCACTGTCTGGGCCGTACTCGAAGCGAACTCGGGTTGAACGAACAGGGCTCGTGGTTTTACAACGCGGGCTTTATCTATTACTTCGACTAACATCCGGGCCGAGGGCTTTTTCCCCTCAATTTCAATAGCTACCTGTTCCAGGCCATAGGCTTCCGCAAAATATCCATAAGCCGGATGAAATACAAACATCTTGCGAACTTCCATATCAGCCAGAATAGTCTCTATCAAAGCATTGACTGAGTCTAACTCCAGGGTAAATTCAGCCAGGTTGGACCGGTAATAATCTGTCCGGCTGCTGTCCCGGGCAATAAAAGCATTGGTTATAGTCACTATCTGCTGTTTAACCATTGTCGGATCAAGCCAGATATGGGGATCGAGATGTTCTCCATGGTGATGCTCATGGCCGGCGTGACCGGGGAGATTACGTTGTTCGATCCCCTGACGAGTATCTATGATCTGTAATTGTTTGGCTATGGTGGCCAGCTTATCTATCCGGCCGGTCTCAAAAGGAACTCCAATCCGAAAATACAAATCCGCCCCGGTTAACCGGGTTATTTGCAGGGGGGTGGGATCATAAGTTGCCGGGGAATGCCCCGGTCCGACAAAAACCTCAATATCAGCCCGCTCACCGGCGATCTTTTCAACAAAATAGGCCTGAGGTAAAATACTGACAAAAACTTTTATCTTATTATCAGATGCGGCAACTGAATCATCGCTATTGACCTGAGTGTAAAAACCAAAAAAGCCAGCCAGTAACAAGCTGATTGTTATTATGGAGCTATTAAAAACTTTCATTTGCTAATCCACTATTGAATGTTTAAACAACATTATGCTGCAAAGCCCTGACGCTGTCAACTGGTACTATAGAGATAACACCTGAGCCAGGTTTTGGTTCTGTTTTTTTAGATCAAACCTTTGCTTTGGTGCTTTTGACATATTTTAACAAAAGGGTTATACTGACCCTGGTTAAATAAAATGGTGGAATAAAAATATGGCTAATGCCCGTGTTGCCGTAATAAAGACGAATTCAAAAGATTACCTGAAGGATTATCGTCGCCTGCTGGAATTGATAGATTACCGCTCTATTCTGGATTTTAACCAGGATACGATTATCAAACTCAACCTCTCCTGGACGAAATACTTCCCGGCCTGTTCCTCACAGCCATGGCAGCTTGAGGGGGTCGTCAAGACTTTCACCGAGGATGGGTACCCGCGCGACAAACTGTTACCGGTGGAAAACAAAACGGTCGTCACCAATCCCATCCAGGGGGCCAAAAATAACTGCTGGATGCCGGTCCTGAATCAGTATGGTCTGGGTTTTACGCCCCTGCCAGAGGTGGAGTGGACGGTTTATAATTTCAAGGAAAAGCTGCTCAAGCTCAACCATATCTTCCCCGAGGGTATCCAGATTCCCAAGATGTACATCGGTAAACAGATTTTGCACTTGCCGACGATCAAAACCCACGGCCATTCCATCACCACCGGGGCGATAAAAAATTCTTTCGGCGGCCTGTTAAAAGAGGTGCGCCACTACGCCCACAAATACATGCACGAAGTGCTGGTTGACCTGATGCTGATGCAGAAGGAGTTGCATCCCTCAATCTTTGCGGTGATGGACGGGACCGTGGCCGGGGATGGGGCCGGCCCCCGAACGATGATTCCCCGCAGCAAGAATTTGATATTGGCTTCGGCCGATTCGGTTGCGATTGATGCTATCGCCGCCAAACTGATGGGCTTTGACCCGATGGAAATTCCCTACCTGCGCATGTGTCATGAGCGGGGACTGGGGGTGGCCGATATAAAAGATATCGAGATTTTAGGTGAGGATATTGCTGAGATCAATTTTAATTTCAAAATGAAAAAATCTTTCGTTATCTGGGGAGATCAACTGCTGCGCAAGGGACCGCTCCGCTTTTTGGAAAAGATCGCCCTGCATTCACCCCTGGTAGCCTGGGCTCCGATGGCCTCAAATATCTACCACGACTGGTTCTGGTACCCGACGGTGGGGAAATCAATCATCCGTAAGTTCTCCAAAACGGAATGGGGTAAGCTTTTCAAGGAGTACAAAGCCCGCAAGTAATAGCAGGTCGGGGCAGACGAGGACGTCTGCCGCCCACGGACAATCCACTGATTACTTATGGAGCCCAACTTTCGCTGGGGAGACAGATGCAACGACGCGTTAATGATGTAATTATCAATTACAGCTTTGCGGCGTTGGCGCTTCGCGGTGAATCCGGTTTGCCGGTTACAACCTCGCTAATAGCATCAGGTTCACACTGGTGTAATTGATATCTAAAAACGGCTCGAAGGCATCGAGTGCCGCCGATCCATTTGACATATTACGGTATTGAACACTCAACCGCATAGCCAGTGAGGGGAGGACGAACTTGTTCATCGTCAGGTCAGCTCCAATCATCGTCCCGACAGATTTTTTGTCGGCTGAAACTGAAATGTCGCTCGTTTCACCCACCAGCCCCAGATCAAAGGTTGCAATGCTCATTCCAATCGTACCGCCAAGGATAAACCGGTCAATTGGTAAAAAGTCGAAATGTAGATTAAGTTCGTAGATACTACTGGAAGCATCGGACTGGATAAACTCCGGGTCCCGGTCATAATCAGGAGGAGGGAAGCCGAAGATCATCAGGCCATGATACCGCATATTATTGTCCAGGTGGTGATAGGCAAAGCCGATTGAACCTTTGGGGCCGAGATTTTTGGAAACTGAAAGTGACCAGCCGTTGGGGTTGTCGAGATAGAAGTTGTTGGAATTACCGACTTGTCCCCCCAGACCGATCTCCACATTAGCGGCTGAAGCACTGATAGTTCCCGTTAATAAAACCAAGCCGATTATTATGAGGGACTTTTTCAACATCCACCTCCCATGCCAGGTGTTTTCTTTCAACTATACCTTTATACAAACAACGACACTGTCGGTTTTATGTGCAAGGTTAATTTGTAGGTCGAAACCCCTGTGGTTTCGACATTGCTGTCAGGAGGACAGGCCTCCTGACCTACAAATGTGGTTGTAATCCGGTAGTCTTTTTGATGAGTTCATTTGGTTACTCACGCTAAAGATACAATTAGGTGTGTCGGGTTTCTCGGTCGCCCTCACCCCTTTGGGGTTTTAACTCACTCGGAACGTCGACCTACTTAGACTATGAAAAACGGTTTATTAAAGGAGGGAGTGACTTCTTTTAAGATTGGGGATTACTGATTCTGGTCTTGACTGTTAAGAGCCCGTTGGTAAGTTTCCCTCAGGGAACGGTTTTCTTCAACGGCCTTGGGTTGAAGCCGTTCGATTATCTGAATAGCTCTGTGAGCTTGTTCAAGACGACCGGTGGCTATAGAACAGGCAAAGAAAGCCAGATAATCCCTCTTTTTGAACTTATCAGGTCCGGCCAATTTTAACGCTTGAGTGACATGTTGGTAGGCTGAATCAAACTGTAACATTAAACCGTGAATTCTTCCCAGTTGCATTTCAAATTGCCAGTTGTCGGGCGTGAGCTCTGTTGCACGTCGGCCGTAGATCAGAGCGCTATCGTATTCTTTCAGGTTGGCATAGACTAAAGCCATGAGATCGTTGATTCTGTCCGACCCGGGATTGACTTCAACTCCCTGTCTGGTTATGGCCAACGCTTTATCATAGTTTTGATGATCAAGTTCATACTGTGCCATTACATTGACATACTCTTCGTTGCCGGGGTCTTTGCTCAAAGCCCGGTTAAAGTACACGAAGGCGGAATCAGTCTGATCGAGATGATAATATGTGTAAGCCAAAGTGGCGTCTGTACGGGCTGAAGAATTTTCCGCAGCCGCGGCGCGTCTTAAATATCGCAGGGAGGGTTCCTTGAGATCCATATCGCTTATCAAGGCGGTTGCCAGGTGATAGGCGTTGTACGCCTGACGGTAATCCGTCTGGTAATGAGGGTCGAGCCACAGGATATTATCAAGTCGGTTAACGGCAATATCCGGGTGGTTCTTTTCATATAGATTGGGAACAATATAAATCAAGCTGATTACCAACAGGGGTACTAACGAGGATGACGCCTTAGTCTCTGAACTTCTTAACCAGTATAAAATTCCCCAGAGGGAAAAGGGAATACTGAAAAAGGATAACAAATCCCAGTCACGAACCGCCCCCAGTTCCGGGTTAATCCAAAACGTTAGCAGAAAAATAAACAGGCTGATGGTAAAGAGGAGATTAGTGGTCGGTTTGACAGCGGTTGCTTTTACCTTCCGGCTTATGAACAGGGTCAGTCCAACCAGTCCAATAGGGGCGACCAGGATTAGTTCGTTGAAAATGTCCAGCAGGTGGTTCGGGTTGAGTACCCAGTAATTGTGATCGGTTATCGGCCAGGGGGAGAGGATCGGACCTTGTATCTTCAGCAACTGAAACCCCGCCGCCGCGAGAATTGACAGGGCTATGAGAGACAGATTTATTTTTCCCCAGGGGACCGGTCGTGGTGACTTGTTTTTGTGATGCGGATTGATCCAGGCGGCCAGGGCGGCCGCGATAATAGCCGGTGAAGTGAAAAAGTGAAACCCGGTCGCAATGATGGCTATTAGCCACGCCGGCCAAAGCCGATGATTACCTTTGAGATAGCCGACTGACAGGGATAACGACCACAACATTAAACTTATGGCCCAGGGGTAGTATTCCATGTAACCGAAAAACATGATCACCCCGCCACCGGCCAGACTGCCAAACAATAATAAAAGACGCTCTACCGGATCTTCTGTCAATGAGCGAGCTAAGTGTAATATGGCCCAGAAACCGGCCACTCCCGCCAGAGCATTGATGACACCAACAATTATTACGGGGCTGATCTGTAGGACTGGCTGGAGGTAATATACTATAGCGCGTAAGGACAGCATGGACAAAGGTTTCATGAAATATTCGCTGAGTGGCCAGTATTCAAACGGGGTTTCCACCACTTCCAGCACCAAAAAACCATCCCCGTAAATATAAGCACGAGAGCGGAAGAAATAGAACAGTGCCAGCAGGATCAGCGATACGATTAAAAAGACAAAGGTTCTGTTTTGACGACCGATTGCTTTGGAGAGGTTCGAAACCAGGCGCTCGACCGCATGGGATAGTTGCCGGAAACCTAGCGGTTGGACCATGATCAGGGCCAGGATGAGGATCACTAATGATATAGGCAGAGGGAAGAGTTGCCAGTAATTAAAGCCCCAGCTAAACTGGACGGGGAGGAACAAGCCCCCTATCTGGATGGCTACCAGACCAGAGAGCAACCAGCCGAATAGATTCGGATGGGAATTATTGATTTGGTTACCGTTTTGAGACATATTTCTCGCTTGCTGTAATATTCCAGTTCACCCCTCGTATTGGCTAATATCCAAATTAAGTTGATATGGAATATTGTGAAAGATAATAATTGATGAGGTAGAGAGTAGCTTGGTTTGGTTGGGGGAGTCAGAGAAACCCACCGCAAGCGATGGGCCACCCGTCCTCATAGTGATTAACGAGTTGTAACGAAATGGGTTCGTTCTGTGTTTTTTCATGTTTGTAGTAGTGATCCGGTAGTCTTTTTGGTGCATTCATTTGGTTACTCATGCTAATGATACTGTTCTTTTAATAAGGAGTGTGACTTCTTGATCAACGTTGGTATTGTTGGAATTTGGTGAGGATCTAAGAAATTTTTCGCAAGTAGTGGGTCAGCCCAATAGTGATAGATATGTATTGCTAAAGGCTCATGATAATTTTACATTATATGATCGTTAATCATGTTTAGAAAAATCACAGGGCTAACTATGGTGAGGGTATGACAGAAATCATAGGACAACCTAAGGGAAATGAGTGGTTTGATAATTTTAAAGATTATTTAAAACCCGATAGTTTATTTAAAATTGGTGCCATTATAACTGCTATTACATACGCATTAGGATATTTAATTGTTACACTACATTTATCAAAGTATGGAGTAACGACATTTGAAATCTTGAGACTGCAATATATTATGGCAGGATTTTGGTTTATTTCCCCTTTCATTGGAGTAATTAGCCTACCATTAATTCCGTATGCTACTTACAAATTAATAAGCGATCCTAATAATAGAAATAATAATTTTGAGAAATCCTTTTCAATCATAATAATTATTGTACCATTATTAGGAATGATTCTTCTCTCTTTTATTTTCATGAGAGAATTGGATGCACCAACCATATATTATTTGGTTTTGAGCCCTAGCTATATAATGTTAATTACTATATCTCTCTTATGGAGAATTCCAAAAATATTTTCAAGTAGTTCTTTAAGAAAATCATTTAAATATCTTTTAAGGGCATTATCAATAATTTCTATTTCAGTTGTATTTTTTCACTTCTTTGTATTTACACTAAGGGTCTATCCATATATACCAAGAAGTTATGGTGGCGGGAAACCAATCTCAGTAAAAATAATACATAATTCAACTTATGAATTAAGTGAATTCCCTTATAATCAAAAAATCAATAGCAATAATGCACAATTTTGTAAACTGTTATTTGAAACAAGCGATCAGGTAATCTTACTGCCATATGATTCTGCAAACACTGCAATAAGCATCAGTAAAGATCAAATCGCTGCAATAGTATACAATCCGTAAGTTATGATAGGCTGGGTTTCTATAAGGACCAGATTGGGTGAGATCTCTGATGCTTTCTGGCAAATCGGAACAGACGAGGACGTCTGCCACCTACGGTCAACAGACACTGTGTCAGGCGAGGGCGCCTGACACCACCTAAAGTCTTAGAACCTATAGGGAAATACCAACCGGTATTATTTGACCTCTTCGAACGATATGATCTTGTTGTCGCTGAAGCCGACACTGCATTCAAAGTGTTTCTTGAAAATAAAGAACCCTTTAGATACGCCACAGATGACTTCGATTTCGGATTCGGTTCCCTCTTTCATCACACTTACAAAATCTAAAGCAAAGGGGGCGGTTTCGAAGCTTCGTTTTCTATTCTCTTCTAAGGTATCAATTAATTCGTATGTACGGCGGTTCATCTCTTCAGATAGTTCCTTAAAGCGTTCGGCGAATGACAGGTAGATTTCAACCTGCTTTTGAGAAGGGCCTTCTTTATCAGCAGTGACAAACAGTTCAAAACCCAGGTCGCCCAGAGTATCTACGCCACCCCAGAAACTATCGTTGTTATCCCCCTCAATAAAATCGAGTTCTTTTGCTTTGATGAACTGTTCTGGTGTCATACCGACTCTCCTTTATGATTGCCGTAGTAATATTTACACACCGAAAGACACTCGATTTTATTCAAATGTAATATGATCTTAATAAACCCAAGATTCCCCAGAAACAGACATAAAAAAATACGCCCAGGAGGAGTCGAACCCCCAACCTTCTGATCCGTAATCAGACGCTCTATCCAATTGAGCTATGGGCGCATCAAATAAGTCTATGAAGCTGTTAAGTTAACAATCGTTTAACGAATGTCAACCCCATTTTCCGGCGGTTATCAGCTATATATCACCAGCGTAATAAATGATTAAAGTCGCGATGATAACAAAAGCGATAACGATCAACACCACCGGCAGGCGGCTGGGTTTCCGGCCGATCTTTTCCACCTTTTCGGTCGTATCTTTGTCGATCTCCGACTGAAGTTCTTCGACCCAGCCATCCTCGATCTTTTGCAGCTCAATCGGTTCGGCCGGCTGGGTAAACTTGTCCAGTTCCGGCAGGGGGGAATCAGCTACTTCAGTGACCCGCAGGGTGATGACTGTTACGTTGTCGGCACCGCCCCGATCATTGGCCATCTGAACCAGTTCATCGGTGATTTTGCCCGGTTCCTCAAGGTGGCTCCTGACGGCGGCAAAGATTTCATCATCATCGGCGAAACCGCAGAGACCATCGGAACAGAGCATGAACATATCACCCGGTTTGACTTTTACCAGGCGGCAGTCGATCTCGACATTCTCCCGCACTCCCAAAGCCCGGGTGATAACATTTTTGCCTACAAAAGACCCGGCTTCTTCTTTGGTCATCTGCTGGGCGGCCTGCATCTCCTCAACCCAGGAATGATCAGTCGTCAGGGGTTCAAGCCCTTCTGAGTTTAACCGGTAAGCCCGGCTGTCACCGACATGGGCCACAGCCATGATGTCTGATTCCAGGGCAACGGCAACTACGGTGGTGCCCATCCCGGATTTGCCGGTGTCGATCAAGGCAGCATTGTATATGGCCCGGTTGGCCAGGCGGATTGATTTTAACAGGAGTTCACAACTGGGGGGGAGGACCCGGCCCAGATCAAGTTCGGTCGCCGAGAGGAGCTTTTTACTGAAGGAGCCAAAAGCTGTCCCGATTGTTTCCCCGGCCAGCATTGAAGCCACTTCCCCGGCCTGGTGCCCGCCCATGCCGTCACAAACGGCATAGACCCGGTTGGGTTCATCAATATGGAGGAAATCTTCGTTGCCTGACCGAACCAAGCCGATATCGGTGCGGCCATATGCTTCTATTTTCAATGGCACAATGGGGTTCCATGAATCCTTGGCAATGGTTTATCTGCTCGATTATATCCGGTGGCCGATGAAGGCGCAAGTTTGTTTTTTCAGGCCTTCAGGCATAAAAAAATCCCGACCTGTCGGCCGGGATTATACTCAGAGAGAGAATTATTATTTAAGCAGGATCATTTTGCGTGCCTTGGAGAATCTATCGGTAACGATACGGTAGAAATACACTCCGCTGGCAAGGTTACCGGCATGGTAATCCACCTGATGGTCACCGGCTGAGAGAGTCCCCAGATCAATTTCATCAACTACCCTGCCGAGCATATTGATCACCTGTAAATCAACCTCACTCCGGGCAGGGAGCGAGAAAGCGATCATAGTGGAAGGGTTAAACGGGTTGGGGTAGTTCTGCTGCAGGGCGAAATTGTACGGCAGGCCATCGACCGGATCATCAACATCGGTGATAGTGAAGATCAAATCGACATTACTCTGAACCATCATCGATGGGTCCATCATAGAGTAAACGGTATATTGGATATGGTTAACCGTGTCGGCTCCGGGCCAGACCGGGGTTTCTATTTCGAAATAGACATAAACAGTATCACCCGATTCGGCATAGAACATTTCCGTTTGCGACAGGGTGGTAAACCCGGCCAGGGAATTACTGGCGCTGACACCGTAATAATCCAGACCATCACCGTCGTTCCGGACACCGACTAAAAAGCGGACGGTATCGGAAAAAGAGGCGGCTTTGGTGGTCGGATAATCCACCAATGAGATACCGCGTATTGTCGGTGAGGCAGACAATTCTACCTGTTTTTGAGTCATATCGGTAAAGGTCGGATCACCGGCGATAACCGTAGCGGGACGACCGTTGATCTCGAAGGTAATCGTATCACCATCGACGGCCCCTTCATCTATGCCAGGGGTGGTATCGTCATCACCATAGACTGACATATAACCGTATTCGCCGGTGGTGTGGACCGTATCCATTCCGCAGAGGACACCATCAGGATCATAAGCTTTGATTATCGTACCGATCGCCAGGGGATCCCCGTTATAGGTCGAGGCGTCATCATAGAAGGCCGTGAACTTCGGCGTTGGGATTACCTGAGCCGAGGCAGCTGCCCCTAATAAGAGGATAAATAGACCGGTAACAATCAATTTTACAAGTATCAATTTCTTCACGTTATCACCACCATAGCTACCGGCCGGGGATTAACCCAGCCGGGAGAGCCTTTTATATGACAGGCGTTTATTTCACGAGCATCATCTTCTTCGTTTCAGAGTAATCGCCGCTGGAGAGGCGGTAGAAATAGATTCCGGATGAGACCTGCTCACCATTTGAGTTTCTACCATCCCAGACCACTACGGTTTCACCAGCGTTAGCCAGCTCATCATATGGTACAGCAACCAGTTTGCCAAGAACATTGAAGACCTCAATCTTGGTCTGACCGGCGACCGGCAGGTTGAAGGAGATGTTGGTAGCCGGGTTGAACGGGTTCGGATAATTCTGCGAGAGGGAGTACACATCCGGCAGATTGGCCCCGTTGTTACCCTTGGCTGTAAATCCGCTAACCTCAAGGCGGTCACCGTTATTGGTCCAGATAAGTTCTTCGTTGGTCTCTATCCCGTTGACTGACAGAGAGAAAGATTCTCCGGGACGGAGCGAGCTAGTAGAACCGGTTTCGGCATAGACCGGCATGAAGCCAAATTCACCGGTTGTAGTAGTTGTAAAGCCACCGACCTTGTTACCCTTGGCATCCAGGGCTGTTATTTCTGCACCGGCCTGCACTATTTTACCATCCAGAGTCAGATTAGCAGAATAGACATTGACCCAGTTGGTCGTTGGGGAAACCCCGTTCGGCACCAACTTGGCGGCTCGGGCATGGATCGGATCAGAGACAAAAGGCACTGCCGGTACATCGCAACCACTGTAGTCCAGCATACCATCAGCTGACATCTTGACCCAGTAACCGTAGCAAGGACCAACTGTTTCAAGAGTATTAAATGAAGGCTGAGTCGGATCAAAGATCTTGATCCCGTCGCCGTCGAAACCGTAGGAGTAGAGCATATCAGCCGTGATACTGCAGAAGGCTCCTTCGGTGGGCAAAGGTATTTCGGGCAGATAACTGACTAAGTTCCAGCCGGTGTAGACCGGAATCGGGGTTGATTCGATTACCGGGAGACCCGTAATATCCAGGGTGAAAGCGCAGTCCGGTTTGACCTTGATCCAGTAGCCACTCATATGATCGACTTCCCAGAGGGTCGAGAACTGCGGCAGCATCGGATCGAAAGTCAGACCGCCGCCTTCAAAACCTAAGATGACTTCGATGCAATCCATGTAGCCATCAAGATCGAGATACATCTCAAACAGTTCCATTAGGTCATCGGACTCGGTATTGACGTTCCAACTGACTAAATTCCAGCCTTCCATCAGGTCACAACTCTTGGTAATGGTTGCGCCAGCGTCAAGACAGACTTCCACTTCGGCATATTCGGCCGGATAGATCACGTCGCCGTGAGCCATCGCTTCGGCACCGTTGACATAGAAGGTCAGGGCATCACCGGTTTGGGCGCCTTCAACAACACCTTCGGTGAAGGCTTCATCGCGGTAGACCGGCATAAAGCGGTAAATACCCGCTTCAATTACGACTTGGCGGCCGACTAACATATCACCGACCATCGCTTCAACCACCGAACCGACCGGCAGGGGAGCGCCTAACATGGTGTTGGTGGCACAGTAGTAATCAACCCAGGAATCAGTCGGGGTCAGTTCCGGCAGCGGCGTCAGGATAATCATGACCCCCTTGTCGCCGAAAT
>Ga0255365_10320_pt1 | contig 12424 bp, 10 predicted proteins | sample ANMaggSeSYBR01J3_FD_182089 | JGI IMG/M metagenome (GOLD analysis project Ga0255365, IMG submission 182089) | Sediment cell enrichment communities from methane seep in Santa Monica Basin, California, United Staets - ANME aggregate JGI... | ecosystem: Environmental > Aquatic > Marine > Cold seeps >... | reverse complement strand
CCTGAAAACCCTGAATATCATACATTCGGTAAAACATGCACGAGTTCCGACTTAGCAGTTCTAGAAACAAAAAAACCGCAAAGATTTGATGAGTCTGGTAATGTTAAAGGGAAATTTCTCTGTCTTGATGTCTATAAGGCGCCTTTCCGGGATGAAAAGGGTAACCTCATAGGAACGGTAGGCTATGCAAGGGATATAACTAAAGAAAAGGAGATTGAAGAAGAGCGAAAGAGAGCAGAGAAAGAAAAGATAAAACTTGAAGCTCAGCTCATAAAAGTCCAGAAGATGGAGGCCATCGGCACACTGGCCGGCGGTATTGCCCATGATTTAAACAATATTCTTTTCCCGATTTCAGGATACACCGAGATGCTGCTAAAGGATGTTCCCGAGGAAAGCCCGCTTAAACAGAGCCTGATAGAGATTTTACAGGGAACAAAACGCGCTGGAAATTTGGTCAAACAGATCCTTACGTTCAGCCGTCAAACGGATCATGAACTCAAACCGTTAAAGACTCAACTTGTCATCAAAGAAGCCCTGAAACTGATCAAATCATCTTTGCCAAGCACCATTGAGATAACGCAAAATGTAAAAAGCGATTGCGGATTGGTTTTTGCAGATCCCACTCAGATACATCAAATAGTAATGAATCTATGCACCAACGCCTATCATACCATGGAAGAAACCGGTGGAAAGCTGACTGTTCACCTGAAAGAAGTAGTGTTGGTAGTCGAAGACTTAAAAGATCCTACTATGATGCCGGGAAAATATGTTTGCCTGACAGTGACTGATACCGGCACAGGAATGGATCAAGGAGTTATAGACCGCATATTTGATCCTTATTTTACTACCAAAGAAGAAGGCAAAGGCACAGGTTTGGGCCTTGCCGTTGTCCACGGTATTGTTAAAAGTCATAGAGGACAAATCAGTGTTTACAGCGAACCCGGCAAAGGGACTGAGTTTCATGTTTATCTACCTATAATAAAAATCGTGGAGGAAACAGCGCAAGTTGAAACTGATGCGCCTATTCAAAAAGGGGATGAACGGATTCTACTGGTCGATGACGAGGATATAATTGTTCAGATGGAAAAGCAGATGCTTGAGCGGTTAGGGTATCATGTTACGGCCCGGACCAGCAGCGTTGAGGCTCTGGAGGCATTCCTGGCACAACCCGATATGTTTGACCTTGTAATTACCGACATGACTATGCCCAATATGACAGGGGAACAACTGGCAAGGGAAATAATTAAACTCCGCTTAGATATACCAGTTATTCTCTGTACGGGATTCAGTGAAATGATGTCTGAAGAAAGGGCGAAATCTCAGGGAATTAAGGGTTTTCTGATGAAACCGGTTGTGATGAAAGATCTTTCAAATATGATCCGAAAAGTGCTTGTTAGTAAATAATACTGATTCAATGATGATTATCTTAAACGAAAGATTCGGAAGTCGTAAAAAGTTTACCAAAGCTAAGCGGAACTTTATATTGATGTTTGGCAGGTTGCTGCTAATGCAGGAAGGAGTTGGTTTTGGAAGGCTAATGAAACCATCCGCAATATTTAAAGAATATTCAAACGATGCATTAACCTCATTTAGGGAGTTATTATGTTTAAATGGATGCGTTCGAAAATAGGGGCGAAATTATTGGTAGCGTTTTCACTTGTGTTAGTGTTATCAATGGGTTCTCTGATTTATTTCGCTACACATATGGTTGCAGAATTTGGGAAATTTTCGGCCTCCAGGAATGAGGCAAACATCAGGGATAATGCAAACGCTTTTCTGGCTCGTATTACGCATGAGCAGGCGATGCGATATGAAAGCATTTTTAAAAAATTCGCAGTTTCTTCAGCCTTGATAGCGAAACAAGCGGCTTTTCTCCTGGAAAATACTGCCTTATATGGAAAAACGTCTCTCAAACCAAACGAAAAGCTGGTCATCTACCCGCAAAATGGAATATTTTCCAATGATCGTTTAGAAAAAACAATGGTGTTATATTGGGGCTCTCCTAGCATGTCACCGGGAATCAGTGAACAAGTCAATGCTCTTTCACACCTTGATCCTCTTCTCGAAACTGTTAAAGAGGGAAACATTGAAAGTGTGGCATGTTATGCTGTTACTGAGCCTGGAATTGCCCGTTACTATCCCAACATTCATGGTGTGGAAAAACTTCCTCCGACAACAAAATTTGATATAAGAAATGCAAACTGGTATGTGATTGCAAAACCGGAAAACAACCCTGGACGTAAGACGGTATGGTCGAATATTTATTTAGACAGTGTCGGCCATGGATTATTGACCACTGCCAGTACCCCTGTTTACAGCAAAAGCGGACAATATATTGGCGCAGCCGGGGTTGATGTTACCATAGATACCATTGTGAACGATATCTTTGAAAATATACCATCCTGTCACAGGATGGAAGGTATGTTTTCCTTTCTTGTTGATAATCAAGGCAGGATCATTGCTTTCCCTCCTGAATATTTGGATATGTTTGAAATAAAAATAGACCGGGACAAACTGGTGGATGCCACAGTTATCCTGAAACATAGTTTATTGGATTCTTCAAATGCAGAAATCAGAAAGATAGGCGAAAGTATGCTTGAGAAAAACTACCAGGTTTCCGGTTTTATTCTGAATGGGCAACCTTATATTGTTTCATCTCATTTCATGCCTTCAACCGGATGGTGTTTAGGTACTGTAGTACCGGAGTCCGTCATTCTTGCTTCCGTTCAAGAAACTCGCAGTGAATTGGATTTAACCGTTAAGTCAATGGTTACCAAATTCACCCTGGTAACCATTTTATTTTTGGTAGTTTCGATTATTGTTATAGCAATACTTTCTATAAAAAACTTTATCAGACCCTTAGACAAGCTTTCTAAGGGAGCTTTGCGTGTTAAAGAAGGAGATCTGACAACGCACGTTGATATACTTACAAAGGATGAAATAGGTTCACTTGCAAAATTATTTAATAATATGGTTGATACTTTGCGGGAAGCCAAGGAGCTGGGAAAGGAATACACCCAAACGCTTGAGCAGGAAGTGAAAGGTAGAACCAGGGAAATAATGATCAAAAACGATGAACTGGAAAAAACCCGTGAACGTTTAGAACTTGCTATGGACGCCGGAGAACATGGTTTCTGGGATTGGAATCTTGATACGGATGATGTCTATTTCAGCCCGCATTATTATACCATGCTGGGCTATAAACCGGGCGAACTGCCAATGAAACTGAAAACCTGGGTTAATCTTATGCATCCGGATGATCAGAAAATCGTTGTTCCAGAAGTTCAAAATTACGTAAATAATGCCCAACCTTATGAGGTTAAATTCAGGTTGAAAACAAAAGATGGAGATTGGAAATGGATATCAGGCAGAGGAAAATCTTATGAAAAAGATGTAGATGGGATTCCACATAGAGCAGTTGGTCTTCATGTGGACATCACCGACCGCAAGCTGGCAGAGGCGGCGCTGCGGGAAAGCGAAAACCGACTCCAGCGTGCGCGGAAAATGGAAGCAATCGGCACTTTGGCAGGTGGTGTAGCTCATGATCTCAACAATGTATTGTCTGGTATAGTAAGTTATCCTGACTTGTTATTAATGGATTTGCCTGAAGACAGTCCCTTTAGAAAACCAATTTTAACAATTCAAGATTCGGGACAAAAAGCTGCTGCTATTGTGCAGGACTTGTTGACCCTGGCAAGAAGAGGAGTTGTTGCTACGGATGTTACGAATATAAATCAGGTTATAGATAGTTATCTTAAATCTCCGGAGCATGAAAAGCTTAAGGGGTTTCATCCTGATGCTGAAATTGAAAGCGATCTTGAGATGAACTTGCTGAATATTATGGGCTCACCTGTGCACCTGTCGAAAACTGTCATGAATTTAATTACTAATGCGGCAGAGGCTATGCCTGATGGCGGTAACATATTCATATCAACACAAAACAAATATATTGATAAACCAATAAGAGGTTATGATGATGTAAAAGAAGGGGATTATGTTATCCTTACAGTATCTGATACCGGGGAAGGTATTTCATCAGATTATATGGAGAGGATATTTGAGCCTTTTTATACGAAAAAGGTGATGGGAAGAAGCGGAACAGGACTCGGCATGGCTGTGGTGTGGGGAACAGTAAAAGACCATAAAGGATATATTGATGTTCAAAGCACTGAAGGAAAAGGGACAACATTCACTCTTTATTTTCCGGTAACCAGGAAGGAAATAACAGGGAAAGAAAAAACCTTACTGATGGAAGAATACATGGGAAAGAAAGAGACAATTCTGGTTGTGGATGATGTAAAAGAGCAGCGTGAAATTACATCCCGGATACTAAAAAAATTGGACTACTCTGTCACGTCAGTTTCAAGTGGTGAAGAAGCGGTTGATTACATAAAAGGCAATTCAGCGGATCTTTTGATATTGGACATGATAATGGACCCGGGAATAGATGGACTTGAGACATATAAAAGAATTCTGGAATTACATCCCGGTCAGAAAGCAATAATAGCAAGTGGATTTTCTGAGACAGACCGGGTCAAGGAAGCTCAAAGACTGGGTGCAGGAAAATATATAAAAAAGCCTTATACAATGGAAAAGATAGGTGTTGCCGTTAAGGAGGAACTGGAGAAATGAAAGCCGTTTATGGCTTGAAATTTGAAATTGGAAAGTAGAAAATTGGGAGAGATGAAACGAATTTACGAGTTGGAAATATGCAAACTGGCAGAGGCCTTATCAGATATGCTCTGGCATGAATTTGATAAGTGGAACAAAAGTTGAAGAACTCGGCCCAAAATTGAATGCGTTTATCAACAGTACAAAAGCATAGAAGACAAATTTCTAATTTCTGTTTTCTAATTTCAACGTTCCGTGAATGCTCACATATTTTTTAAAATACTACCACTTTGCAAAATACACCATTTCCTGTGCTTATTAAAAAAGAGCGACTGTAAACCTAAAATAATATATATGACGTCCCGAACAAGCAAATGTGCAGCAGAATAGCCATATCCCCGTTCACCAAATGAAAAACAGCCGCAGTCGAAATTATATCCCCTTATCAAATTAATAGACAGAGCGACAATAAAGGCAAAGAGCATTGACTCTAAAATAAGCATGGCGGATCGCGGGTATATTCCAAGAATCAGGGAGATACCGGATAAAAGTTCCAGGTAAGGTAAAATAATGGCGGTCAGATTTATTATAAATTCAGGGAAAAGATAATATCCGTAAATTATTTTTGCAAAATGGGCAGGCTCAACGATTTTATGATAGCTGGCATATATAAATGTAATGCCAAACAGCCACCGAATAAACAATTCTATCCGGTTGCCGTGAAATAGTATTTTTAGATTATTGTTCAACAGGATAGTCCTTTTTTTCCCATTCCTGGTAGCCATCTATAAAAATTTTTACATTTGTATATCCCTCGCCAATAAGATATTGAGCCAGTTCATGGCTGTCATTGCATTCTCTTCCTGAGCAGTAGGTAATGACAGGTGTGGTGGAGGGATATTTTGTTTTAAAGTGATCTATAAATTCAATAAACTGACCTGTTGGAATTGATATAGCATCTTTAATATGACCGTCGATAAAGGCTTCATAACTTCGGGCATCGACAAAAACAGCTTTTCTGGTGTCATAAATTTCTTTAGCTGTGTTTGCATCTTTGATTTCAAAACCGCCGGTAACAGGATCGTTTTTTGGTTTGGCAGTAATAACTCCCTTTGATGTATCCCACTGGCCAAAGAGAGCAATGCCGTTAGGCGAAAAATAATTTACTGTAAATGCTGAAATAACAGCAAAGCCTATAAGGATGATAAGCTCTTTTGCAATGTCTTTACATGGCATAGGAATAAATTCTCAATTCGGCAGACTAGTGTCCTGTCATGTGTCAAATGGCGTGAGGTTGCGCCGTATTTTTTTCTTTCCGTAAGACGCGCCTGAAGGCGCATAGTCTCGCTATGTAACTGAAGACGTAACGCCGCGGAAAGGAAAAAAGGCAAGCGAGACACGTCAATTGATGCATGACAGGGCACTATACTATTAAATAAATACATTGCCTTATCCACCATTACTAATAAATTGTCAATATGACATGCATTTTAATGTTAACAATATTGCAATACTTTGATATGAGAAAGTATTCAGGTTCAAGTTCTAGGGTTTACGAGTTTATCAACCTTGAACCTTGAACTGTGAACCTTATAACCTGAGTAGTTACAGATATGATTATTAATAAAACAGGTCAAATTATTGAAGATTTTTACTCTATAGGACATCCGGCAATCCCGGTTTTTCTTATGGACGGGGTTCGTCCTCTAATTTTTGATGCAGGATTTGCTTTTTTGGGTGAAATATATGCCAAAGAGATTAAAAAAATACTTGGCGACAGACAACCTGAATATCTTTTTTTAACACACGCCCATTTTGACCACTGTGGATCTGTTTCCATCCTTAAAAAATATTTTCCGTTAATGAAAGTCATTACATCTAAAAAAGCAAAAGATATCCTTGAACGTCCCAATGCGATTAAATTAATAAAGGCATTGAATCAGGCCTCAGAGGAAATAGCCGGGGATATCGAAATAGACTTTGCTTCGTCCGGTGAATTTGAACCATTTGAAATAGATAAAACAGTTAAGGATGACGATATACTTAAAATTTCAAATGGATTGGATATCCGGGTTATAGAAACACCGGGTCATACTTCAGACTGCCTTAGTTATTATATCCAGAAAAAAAAGATTTTAATATCATCAGAAGCCGCAGGGCAGCCTGATCTAACCGGATATATCGTTTCAGACTGCCTTCTTGATTACGACCAGTATTTCAGCTCGATGAAAAGGCTTAGTTTGCTTGATATTGAGATATTGTGTCCCGGTCATCTTTTTATATATACAGGTGATGATGCCAAAAAATACCTCAGAGAATCAATGCTGGAGTGTGAAAGGTTTCGAAAACTGGTAGAATTTTGCATTGATGAAGAAGACGGAGATCTTGATAGGGTAAAGATTCGGATTAAAAAAATCGAATACGATAGTAACGATGGACCCAAGCAGCCCGAGCCTGCCTATTTGCTTAATCTGGAAGCTCGAATAAAAGCGGTTGCAAAAAAAATGAATAAAACTTGCAACAGGAAAGAGTCTGTTTTAAAAGTAAAATAATGGAAATAAAACCTGATTTAAAAACAGACATTGGAGGGATAGAGCTTGAAAATCCCGTAATGACGGCATCCGGTACATTCGGGTATGCCGTGGAGTTCGAAGAGCTTGTTGATTTAAACCGGCTGGGTGGTATTATTGTTAAGGGATTGTCACTTAAACCTTCAATGGGGAACAAACCACCCAGAATTGTTGAAACCGCCTGCGGAATGCTAAATGCCATCGGCCTTGAAAATGTTGGGATTGAAGCATTTGTAAAGGAAAAATTACCTTTTTTAAAAAGGCTTTCAACGCCTGTTTTTACAAACATTTACGGGAAAAGCATCGGCGACTATGCACTCCTTGCCGAACGCATAGATGGATTAAAAGAAATTGCCGGTATTGAGGTCAATATTTCGTGTCCCAATGTAAAGGCCGGAGGGCTTGCTTTTGGCGTGGTTCCTGAAACTGCGGCAGAGGTAGTCAGTGCTGTCAGAAAAAAGACTTCTAAACCACTTATTGTCAAGCTTTCTCCCAATGTGACGGATATAACACAAATAGCCAGAGCTGTTGAAGGCGCCGGCGCAGATTCTCTGTCACTGGTAAACACGATTACCGGTATGTCTATTGATATTGAGACTAGGCGGTCAAGGCTAGCGAATATTACAGGCGGGCTGTCCGGTCCGGCAATTAAACCTGTTGCATTGCGCATGGTATGGCAGGTGGCTCAGAGCGTAAAGATTCCTGTGATTGGAGTTGGTGGAATCGTATGTGCTGAAGATGCGCTTGAGTTTTTGATAGCAGGTGCTGCCGCCGTACAAGTCGGCACGGCTAATTTTGTAAATCCGAATGCGACAATTGATATCATAGAAGGCATAGAATCATTTCTCAGGGAAAAGAAAATTTCTTCCGTAAGGGACATTATAGGGACACTTCAAATTTAGGCGTTTAGCAACATCATATCGACAATTTATTGATGTTTACCAAATTGGAATATAATTAATTGAGGATTGTCGATTGGTGGAAGTCGCTCCGCTGATAGAGGGGTCTATTTTATAAAAAGATTTACATCATTCAAATATTCAATCTTCAATAATCAATATTCAATTTATTTCCGGTTTATCCGGGTTAGGAGGGTTAAATGAAAAAGATAATTTTACTATTGGTTGCGTCAATGTTTTTGCTTGGTACACCTGTACTGGCAGGGGAACTTGAAGTCGGGGTAAAGGCTTCTGACTGGTCGTTTAAGGATAGCGAGAAGAAAGAGTTCACCATGGAGTCATGGGCAGGAAAGGTCCTTATGGTAAACTATGTCGATCCTGACGAGTCGGATTTGAACGAACATTTTTCCGATGCACTGAAAAAGGCAAAAGACGATGGGCGCCTGAATGATGCAAATTACAAGGGGATGGGAATTGCGGATTGCGCTGCAACGTGGAAGCCTAACTTTGCCATCCGGGCAATTGCCGGGAAAAAGGCAAAAAAGTTTAAGACTGTTATACTTTTCGATTACAAAGCCACATTACGAACTGCATGGGGACTGAAAAAAGATACATCCAATATAATCATACTTGATAAAAGCAGGGTATGTCGGGCAATTGTTCGGGGAAGGGTTCCTGATGATCAGGTGGAGACTCTTGTGCAGCTTGTTGAAGATTTGCAGAGTAAGTAAAGAAGATGGCGTCGTAAAAAGTCCCATCTACTGCGTTATAGTGGCTTTTCGGAAACTCAACATACTATATATGTATGCTATCATTTCTGAAAAGCCACTACGCCTTTTTATCCCGCTGATTTTTAGCGGTGGTATATGGAACTTTATACTTAGCCATCTAAAGCGGACTCCTATACTTTTTACGAAAGCATCAACCTTAGGGTTAACTCAATTTTATCACTGGGTTGGCTTTAAGATATTCCAACCTGTTCAGGCCGTTGACATATGCTTTGGCACTAGCGGTGATAATGTCCGGATCTGCTCCTTTGCCGAGGGCAATAAGGCCGTTTTCTCTTAAACGTACCGTTACTTCGCCCTGCGCATCCGTACCGCCGGTCAGGGCGCTTACGGAAAATCTTAAAAGTTCTGATTCCGTATCTGTTAATTTGGCAATAGCATTAAAAGCACTGTCAATAGGACCGTTTCCGTAATCTGCACCCTGCACCGACCTTCCGTTTATTTCGAGCTTTACACTGGCCATGGGAAGAACGGTTGTTCCGCTGGTCACATGAAGATACTCAAGACGGAATATGTCTTTTGTACGCAGGATTCCCTCTGTAACGATAACTTCCAGATCTTCATCAACAACATGCTTTTTCTTATCAGCGAGCTCCTTGAATTTCTTAAAGACAAGCTTTAATTCTTCGTCGGAAAGATCATACCCCAGCTCTTTTAAACGAGAGCGTAAGGCATGCCTTCCGGAATGTTTTCCGAGTACAAGTGTATTTGTGTTAAGGCCGATTGTTTCCGGCTTCATGATTTCATATGTCATGGGATTTTTCAGAACACCATCCTGGTGAATTCCCGCTTCGTGTGCAAAAGCGTTTGCGCCCACAATCGCTTTATTCGGTTGAACAATGATCCCTGTAATCATGCTTACAAGCCTGCTTGTCGGATAAATCAGGTCAGTTTTAATCCCTGTTGATAAGGGTAGAAAATTAGGCCTTGTGTGAAGTGCCATAATAACTTCTTCTAAAGATGTGTTCCCCGCCCTTTCTCCTATTCCGTTTATAGTTACCTCTGCCTGTCTTGCACCGGAGTTTATTGCGGCCAGTGTATTTGCAGTGGCAAGTCCGAGGTCATTGTGGCAATGAATACTCAATATCGCTTTATGGATATTAGGAGTATGGCTCAGGACATATTTTACAAGTTCTGAGAATTCTTCCGGAATTGCATAGCCTACTGTATCCGGAAGGTTGATTGTTGTGGCCCCGGCTTCTATTGCTGCTTCGAAAACCTTGCACAGAAAATCCCGGTCGCTCCGCGACCCGTCTTCAGCGGAAAATTCCACATTATCTGTAAACGACCGGGCATATTTGACGGATTCTACAGCAGTCTTTACTACCTCATCTCTGGTCATTTTAAGCTTATAGTCCATATGGATATCAGAAGTGGCGATAAAGGTGTGTATCCTGGGTTTTGCTGCATGGCCAATAGCTTTCCAGGCACAGTCGATATCTTCTTTTGATGTCCGTGCAAGGGCGGTAACCTCAGTCTTTTCAAGTTTTTGCGCTATCTGTGAAACTGCATCAAGATCTCCCTGTGAGGCTGCGGGAAAACCGGCTTCAAGAATATCAACTCCAAGTTTTTCCAATTGAACTGCAAGTCGCAATTTCTCAGCAGCATTCATGCTGGCACCTGGAGATTGCTCCCCGTCTCTCAAAGTTGTATCAAAAATGAATACTCTGTCTTTCATGGCTTTTCTCCTTTTTGAATAAATTATTCTATAATTTATTAGCTGATAGCTCATAGCCTGAAGGATTCAATCTTTTTACTATCAGCTATCAGCTAAGAGCTGTCAGCTCTTCACTTTGACAATTTATACTGAAAACTATCCGCCAGAGCATGCCAGCTGGCTTCTATGATGTCCTCAGAAACGCCGATGGTGCTCCAGATATCGTTTTGATCCCTCGATTCAATAAAGACCCGTACTTTTGCTGCTGTTCCGTCACGTCCGTCAATTACTCTTACTTTAAAATCGACAAGACGCATGGCATTAATATCAGGAAAAAAATTATCAAGCGCCTTTCGCAGAGCATTATCAAGCGCACTGACCGGCCCGTTGCCTTCGGCGGCTGTTATCTCTTGTTGTCCATCAACGGCAATCTTGATGGTTGCATGGGATGAACAGGGTTGATTTTTATCCTTTTCAATAGTTACCCTGAACGACTCCAGTTCAAAAATCGGTTTAAACTGTTCCGTGAACTTTTCTACAAGGATCTTAAATGAACCGTCTGCGACATCAAACTGGTATCCTTCCTGTTCCATATCCTTTATTTTAGATACTATTTTATTACTGTCATGACCATTACCACCAAGGTTAATTCCGAGCTCCTTGGCCTTGTATTCCACGTTACTTCTGCCTGAAAGATCGGAAATAAGAACCCGTCTCATATTTCCGACAAGTTCAGGGTCTATATGTTCATACGCTTTAGGCACTTTCATGATAGCACTCACATGGATACCACCTTTGTGAGCAAAAGCACTTTTTCCAACAAAAGGTCTGCTGTTTAACGGAATCATATTAGCAGTTTCGCTGACGAACCTGGAAAGTTTTCTTACTTTTTCGAGGTTTTCAATTGAAATGCACGGCAGATTCATTTTTAAACTGAGAATCGGAATGATTGAGGTAAGATCGGCATTCCCGCATCTTTCTCCGTAGCCATTGATTGTACCCTGTACCATAACAGCGCCGGCCTTTATTGCAATTATCGAATTTGCAACAGCCAGCCCACTGTCGTTATGAGTATGAATCCCGATTTTAACCGGCAAGACATCTGTTTTGCCTGTGTATTTATCGTTTAAGATACCATTTACATGGTTTATAACAGATTCAATATCAAAGGGAAGGGTGCCGCCATTGGTGTCACACAGCACAATGATATCCGCACCTGAGTCAATGGCGGAAAACAGGGTTTGCATTGCATAATCTTTGTCATTCTTAAACCCGTCGAAAAAATGTTCTGCGTCGTAAATGACTTCTTTATTATTTGTTTTCAGGTACTCAACGGAATCACGTATCATTGCAAGATTTTCTTCAAGGGTGTTGTTCATGACTTGCTCTACATGAAGATCCCAGCTCTTTCCGAATATGGTGACAGCCGGTGTGCCGCTTTCAAGAAGTGCTGCAATATTATGATCTTTTTTTACATCAATGCCGGGCTTACGTGTTGAACCGAACGCAGTTAACCTGGCATTTTTAAATTCTGTATCTTTTGCAAGATTAAAAAATTTTTTATCCCTTGGGTTAGAACCAGGCCAGCCGCCCTCAATATAATGCATCCCTGCATCATCAAGTCTTTTTGCAATCTTGATTTTCTCTTCAGCAGTAAAGCTAACATTTTCGCCCTGGGTTCCGTCTCTAAGCGTGGTATCATATAGTAGAATAGGGGGCATCACTTTTTCTCCCTTAGAATAAATTACTCCGTAATTTATTAGCTCACAGCTCACAGCTGATCCGGCGTCGCCTCCGGCTATGCCGTGACAAGTAGCTCATAGCCCGAAGGATTTAATCCTTTTACTATCAGCTATCAACTATGAGCTATCAACTCATTACTTTCTATTTTCAGGTCTT
>Ga0255365_10281_pt2 | contig 12452 bp, 14 predicted proteins | sample ANMaggSeSYBR01J3_FD_182089 | JGI IMG/M metagenome (GOLD analysis project Ga0255365, IMG submission 182089) | Sediment cell enrichment communities from methane seep in Santa Monica Basin, California, United Staets - ANME aggregate JGI... | ecosystem: Environmental > Aquatic > Marine > Cold seeps >... | reverse complement strand
TCTCGGTTTTAAACAGTGCTCCTGCAATATTTCCATTGACCCCGTATGAAGCTTGTGCTGAAGACCCTGGCTCCCCATTACAGGCTGATTGTTGCCACCAAAGGGGACCTGCTTGACCAGGAAAGGAAGATGCGCCGCTCGGGTATTGAAGCTTACTTCCATCATATTGAAGTGATGAGTGATAAAAAGGAGGAGCAATATGTTCAATTACTCAGGCGTCTTGAGATAGCCCCCGAAGAATTCCTGATGATCGGTAACTCGCTGAAATCAGATATTATCCCCCCGCTGGATCTGGGTGCCTGGGGTATTTATGTTCCCTTCCATACAACCTGGGCTCATGAAGAAGTAGATTCTGAGCCCGAATCTCCCAGGTTTTTCCAGGTTGAAGAGCTGCACCAGGCCCTCGACCTGATTCCCGTTCCGGGTCAGAACAGTTGAGAAAAAAAATCTACCCGTTAAAATTACGGACCCTTTCGATTCGCATGGCAAAGGGCACCTCATCGTGCGAGAACTCGTATTCGACGGCATGGCTCCCCTCTGACCGGCCGGACGCCTGGAGTTCGGTCTTCTCCAGGATGGCTTCCAGTTCCGTACTGAATTGCTTTTCGATCACCATGCGAATGGTCCCGTAATAGAGTTCGGTGATCATAAATACTCTTCGGATACTGCCATCATATTCACTCCAGCGGGTGGCCTTCATCTGTTCCAGGAACTGGTCAATTTTAATGCGCACAAGGTCATCCATCTCCCTCATCTGCAGGTTTCCGAAGGTAAACTTACTTAGTTTTTCGGTTTTAAAGTCACCACTAATTTTCCCGATTTTCGGATGTTGAAGTTCACTGATGAACTCCACATTTACATCCACATTGCGGGTGGCAAAATGTGCGCTGACAAGGGCAGTCTCCTGGTTCTCCTTCCGGAACTGCTTCCAATCCTCATCATCGATCAGGCGGGCATCCAGGAAGGCGGTATAGATGGTATTGGGCATCCCTCTTCTTGAGAAATCCGGTGGTCCGAGTATGGGATCCCATACCAGGTCGCCCAGGAAGATTCCTTCATGGGAGGCTGGTATCAGTTCCAGCTTGTATTCCGATCTGAATTTTCTGATCTCCATTGGAAATAACTAAATATCAGCTTTTTTTTGGTCCAACGCAAACAAAAATATTATCAAATCTCCAAAGAATTCCGTTAATTTGTGCCACTTACGAATCCTGAATGAATATCCTTGATATCATATTCCTTGTTCCCCTGCTCTTTGCCCTTTACAGGGGTTTTAAAAAGGGTGTTATCCATATGGTGGCATCGCTTGCAGCACTGATACTTGGAATCGGTGGAGCCATCAAGCTGAGGCCCATGTTTGCTTCTCTTCTGGATTCGCTTTTTGATATCTCACCCGATTACATGAATGTCATTGCCTTTTCGGTGGCTTTTGTCAGCATTGTATTGCTTGTTCACCTTGTGGCATTTCTTGTGGAGAAACTTATAAAGGCGGTGGCCCTCAGTTTTATAAACAGGCTCCTGGGAATGGGATTTGGATTGCTGGTGACGGCCTTTGTAATCAGCATGATTCTCTGGCCGGTGAACCAGGTGAATGCCGAGAAGCCAATTATTAAACCTGAGCGGATTGAAGGTTCCTTACTCTACAAGCCTTTGTCACGTTTTGCTCCTGCTGTTTTTCCCTACCTGAAAAAGCAGGATTGGAAAGAGCATATTCCTGGCAAGAAAAAGGGGGATGAGAACGTTGTAGAGGTAGCATTATAATGAAAAAGGAAGAATGAATTTAGTAGATGAGCTGAGGTGGAGAGGAATGATCCACGATATTATGCCCGGGACAGAAGAGTTGCTGGCCAAGGAAGAGGTGACTGCTTATGTGGGGATCGACCCCACGGCCGATTCCCTCCATATAGGGCACCTGGTAGGAGTGATGATGCTGAAGCGTTTGCAGCATGCAGGGCACAGGCCCATTGCACTGGTTGGGGGAGCCACGGGGATGATTGGCGATCCCAGTGGTAAATCGCAGGAAAGAAACCTGCTTGATGAGCCCACCCTCAGGAAAAACCAGGATGCTTTAAAAAAGCAGATCTCCAGGTTCCTGGATTTTGAAACCGTAAGTTCCAACAGGGCCGTGATGGTGAACAACTATGACTGGATGAAGGAGTTCTCCTTCCTTGGATTCATCAGGGATATCGGGAAGCATATTACTGTAAACTATATGATGGCGAAGGATTCGGTGAAAAAGAGACTTGGATCCGACAGCAAATCGGGCATGTCCTTTACCGAATTTACCTACCAGCTGGTACAGGGATATGATTTCCAGGTCCTTTACCGCGATCACCAGTGCAAGCTGCAGATGGGAGGTTCCGATCAGTGGGGAAATATTGTGACCGGTACCGAACTGATCAGGCGAATAGAGAGGGGAGAGGCATTTGCCCTCACATGGCCTCTGATTACCAAGGCTGATGGGGGAAAATTCGGCAAGACCGAAGAGGGGAATGTCTGGCTGGACCCTGCCCGCACCACTCCCTATAAATTTTACCAGTTCTGGCTCAATGTCTCGGATGAGGATGCAGAGAAATACCTGAAAATTTTCACCATGCTTGAGAAGTCGGAGATTGAGGCGCTTCTTGCTGAACATGCAGAAGCACCGCACATCCGCGTGATGCAGAAGAAGCTGGCTGAAGAGTTAACCGTGATGGTTCACTCCCGTGAAGAGTATGAAATGGCAGTGGAAGCTTCCGGCATACTATTTGGAAAAGGTACCACCGAATCGCTGAAGAAGATACGAGAGGATGTTTTTCTATCGGTTTTTGAGGGTGTTCCCCAATTTGAAATTCCTTCGCCGGATATGGACAAAGATGTGCTGGAACTGCTGGCTGTGGATACGGCTGTATTCGCCTCCAAGGGCGAAGCCAGGCGCATGGTTTCGGGTGGAGGAGTCAGTATCAACAAGCAGAAGCTATCGGGGCCGGAGCAACGGATTACCGGAGCAGATTTCATTAATAATAAGTACTTACTTGTTCAGAAAGGGAAAAAGAATTACTACCTGATCAGGGTTAAAGAACAATAACAGACATTGTTATGAAAAACACAAAAGAGACAAATTACAATTTCAATTCAGTCGATCTTCTGATCTATATCTGGAAGAAACGCCTGGTCCTTATAGGGGTGGGATTGATCGCGGGGATTGCCTCCATCATCATTTCATTCCTGATCACCCCCATGTTCCAGTCATCGGTGGTGATGTTCCCCACAACCAATGCTTCCATTTCAAAGGACCTGCTTTCGCGCAACTATTCCGGGAGACAGAATGTACATGGCTTCGGTGAGGAGGAACAGGCCGAACAGCTTCTACAGATCCTGAATTCGGAACCCATCCGTGGACGGATCATCCAGAAATACAAGCTGATGGAACACTACGAGATCGAACCCGGGGATAAATATCCATTGACCCAATTATACGATCAGTACCAGTCCAATATCAATTTCCGGCTTACAGAGTATATGTCTGTGGAAATATCTGTGATGGACAGGGACCCGGAATATGCTGCGAATATTGCCAATGACATATCCGACCTGGTCGATACTGTATTCAACAGTATGAAAAAAGAGCGTGCCCGGGAGGCCTTCCGGCTGGTAGAAAGAGAGTACACAGAGGCGGCTGTAAACCTGGCCCTTCTGAGAGATTCACTGGACCAGCTGAGTGATCAGGTTTCACTGGATATGAAGACCAGCGGTGACCCGACCAATAACCTGATTAAAGCGATCTCGGAGAACGGGGCACTCTATATTTCCATGATGAGCCTGGTTCGCTATGAAACCGCGCTGGTTACCGATCTGAGCCTGAAGTATAAAGAGGCCAGGCTGGAAGCTGAGCAGAACCTGCCCCACAAGTTTGTGGTTGAGCAGGCATATCCATCAGAGAAAAAGGCATATCCAAAGAAATCGCTGATTGTTATTGTATCTACTTTTGCTTCACTCCTCTTTGCATTGATTGTATTGATTATTATCGATAATGTAAGGGCCAGGGTTGCCATTCAGGAAGAAAAATGATAAGCGGAATCCAGGAGAGGTATCCAAAAGGTCTCCTTTGGGGGATCCTGATTTCTTTCGTAGCATTGAACAGTATCATGCTTGCGTTGGAAATCTACTATTTACCCCTGGTTCCTGCAGTATTGTTGTTCCTGGCGCTCGCCCTGGTATCCATCGATAAGTACCTGTTGATCATCGTCTTTGTTGTCCCGCTTTCGGTACCTCTGAGCAGGCTGGTCGAAGGCCTTTCCATCGACATGTACCTTCCCACCGAGCCATTATTGGCCGGATTGCTGCTGCTCTATATGTTGAAATACCTGCTGGGCGACAAGATCGATCTGAAGGTGCTGCGACACCCTGTTACCCTGGCTATATATTTTCACCTGGGATGGTTGTTTATCACCAGCCTTACCAGTTCCGATATGCTGGTCTCTTTTAAAATGCTGGTGTCGAGGCTATGGTTTATTGTGGGGTTCTACCTGCTGGCGACCCAGCTTTTCAGAGAGGAGAAGCGCATGCATACCTATGTATGGCTGTTTGTAATTGCATTTACCGGGGTCATTATTTACGCCTTGATTAACCATATGCAATACGGCCTGGATAACCAGGTGATGGCTCACAGGGTAGCCACGCCCTTTTACAAGGACCACACTTCTTATGGCGCAACTCTTGGTTTTATTTTACCTGTACTGGTGGCTCTCTTTCTCTTTATAAAACGGGAGGATATGAATACCAGGTTCCTGATGGCCCTGTTGATCATCCTGTATATTGTTGCCACCGTGGTTTCCTATACAAGGGCCACCTGGCTGAGTATCCTGGCTTCGGTTGGATTCTGGGCCATCCTTAAATTAAAGATCCGTTTTGAGATTGTGCTGGTTGGTTTCGGAATACTGGTGGCCCTTTTCTTCTCTGTCCGGACAGACCTGATGGTGAAGCTTGAACAGAACCGGGTGGAATCATCAGGCGAGATTTCAGAACATGTGCAATCCATTTCCAATATTTCCACCGACCAGTCGAACCTTGAGCGGATCAACCGCTGGAGCTGTGCACTCAGGATGTGGCAGGATAAACCCTTTTTTGGTTTTGGTCCGGGGACTTACCAGTTTGAATATGGACGTTACCAGCGTTCCTATGAGAAGACAAGAATCAGTACCGACTTTGGTACCATGGGTAATGCGCACAGTGAGTACTTTGGACCACTTGCAGAATCCGGTGTACTTGGATTACTGAGTATATTGATGGTGATTGGAACCACCATTTATACAGGTATCCGGGTCTATCTGAGCTCAAAAAGGCGCAGCATCAGGATATTCTCCTTGGCTGTGCTGGTGGGACTGGTCTCCTATTACCTGCATGGCTTACTGAATAATTTCCTTGATACAGATAAAATCTCGGTACTTTTCTGGGGTTTTACTGCTATGCTGGTGGCCATGGACATTTATCATCGTGACCAGCCGGAAGAGGAGGAGAACACAGCTAACTGAAACCGTCTTTCCCCGGGAACTGTGCCCCGATGATGGAGATGTCATCAAAAATGGAGGCCGAACCTTCGATTATCTTTTGCTTCACTATAATGGTCTGAATGTTCTCTTCCAGCGGAAGATCGTTGGTGAGTTCTTTCTCCAGGTTCTCGGTTCCAAATTCAACTCCCGAATCCTGGATCACTTCCACCAGGCCGTCGGTGTAACAGAACAATTTAGCAGGTTCATCCATGGTGATGACCGCCGCGTTCACAAAAGGAAGATCGTCCAGCATACCCATGCCCACACACCCACTTTCAAGGGGCGTCAGTTTTTTGGATCCTGGTTCATAGAGCAGGGGTGGGTTATGCCCGGCATTAATATACTTTAATTCCCTGGTTTTGAAGTGGTACCTGGCTATAAAGAGGGTAATGAATTTCTCGCCCTTGGCACTGTTCATGACGCTGGTGTTGAGGCGGTGCAGCGTATCGGTCAATCCCTGTCCCTCGGTGAAGAGAGCACGGAGGTTGGCCTGGAAGTTGGACATCAGGATGGCCGCAGAAATTCCTTTGCCGGAAACATCTGCAATACAGAAACCCACTTCATCCTGGCTGAGCTGAATCACATCGTAATAGTCGCCTCCCACCTCGAAATGCGGGTGGTAAAAGGCTTTCATACAAATGTGCTCATTGGAGGGAAGTTTTTCCTTTTCAGGGATCAGCATGTTCTGCATTTTGCTGGCCAGTTCCATCTCACGCTTCAGTGCCTCCTGTCGCAGAGTTTCCTGGAACAATCTTTTATTCTCAATGGCAACAACGATAATATTGGAGAGGGTCTGGATAAAACGCAGGTGCTTGATAATGGGACTGACCCCTTCACCCTCCTCTTCAATATCGCCTATTAATACAAAGGCAATGGCTTCGTCCTTATGCGAAACAGGGATGACAATATCCACCAGTTCGGGGAAGTGCTGGGGTTCGGAAGTGATAAATGAGATCTCATCAAAGGGAAGGAGATCACGTTCCATATCAATGTTTTCAAAGAACCTGTTTCCGAATCCTGAGTTCAGGAGGCACTCCCATTTATCAGAAAATTTCAGGACAATAACCTTGCCTATATCCAGGTCGTCGGTGAGCATTTTCTCGTACCGTCGGATGAGTTCGCTGGTAGATACATTGTCATTGATTGCCAGTGTAATATCCAGCAATGCATTCAACTTGAATGTGGATAGCTTGAGCCTGTTATCGGTAAATTTGCCCATGAAATTTCGGATCTTATTTTTTCACTCTTTCAGAATAGGAACGGTCCCGGGTATCTACTTTGATGATCTCATCGGTATTGATAAACAGGGGGACCATGATCTTGGCCCCGGTTTCCAGCTCGGCAGGTTTCTGTGCCGATGTAGAGGCTGTATTGCCTTTTTCCCCCGGTTCGGTATAAGTTACCTGCAACTCCACAAAGGGAGGCAGATCCACCGTCAGAGGCGTTTCAGTATCGGCATGTACCACAATTTCAACGGACTGGCCCTCTTTCATGAGGTCTCCATTTTCAATCATTTCGGGCTGTATGGAAATCTGTTCGAAAGTCTCCAGGTGCATGAAATTCAATCCCAGGTCGTCTGTATAGAGGTATTGATATGGCCTTCTCTCCACCCTTGCGGTATTTACCTTTACACCTGCCGAGAATGTGTTTTCAATTACTTTACCCGATGTCAGGCTCTTCATTTTGGTTCTCACAAATGCCGGGCCCTTGCCGGGCTTCACATGTTGAAACTGAACGATGGTATAGAGATCGTTATTGAATTCAAGGCATAATCCGTTTCTAAAATCTGATGTGCTTGCCATATGGTCTGTTTGTTATGTAAATATACCAATATAATATTTGATGTTTGTTCTGGCTATAGCAACTTTTTTTTGGGTATGGTCGCTATGAAATCTTTCAGATAGAAGGGTTCGAAGTAGGCAACATCTTCAAATTGTTTTTGTTTATACCGTTCGAGTACCGGTATGATCATTGATGTTGCCGAGGGATTGATTTCATCAATGAAGTGGGCATTACTTTGATCCAGGATGGCCTTGCACTTATCAGCACCATTTCCAAAAAAACAGACATGATGCGATTCCAGGATTTCCCTGTAGCTCTCCTCCGCTATAATATCAGCACTTACCTCCCTGAATATCTCTTTTTTCATGGTGTAGAATCCTGCGTAAACCTCCATTCTCCTTGCATCCAGCATGGGGCAGAGTAGAAGTTGATCTCCATAAGTTGCTGCCAGGCTTCTTACAAGATCATTGCTGAGTGAGCCGCTGGCCATGTTTTCAAGCGTACCTGATGCCAGTAATGGGATTTCCAGGGCATAGGAAAGTCCCTTTGCCGTTGAGACACCGATTCTTAAACCCGTATAGGATCCCGGGCCCTTACTTACCGCAACGCCATCAAGGTTCTTCAGGTGCTTCCCCGCATCCTCTAACGATTGCCTGATAAAGGTATTCAACAGGGTTGCATGCGATCGATCCTGGCTGCTTTCAATAAGCGAAAGTTGACGGTCCCCCTCTGAAAGTGCCACAGAGCAAATATTGGTGGCTGTTTCAATATGGAGGATCAGGGGTCCGGCCATTCTTAATCCTTCTTCTTTTTATCGCCCGCGAAAAGTTCTTCTTCGCTAACTACTTCCACAAGCATATCATTCTTTAACTGTCGTGAAATGGCTGAATAAGGAGCTATGATGATTTCAGCATCGGCGTCTAGCCCTTCTGTGACCTCAATGTAGTTGTTGTCCTGTATACCGGTTTTCACCTCTTTCATCCAGGCTTTCCCTTCGGATACGACAAATACAACGACAATGGGCTCATCGCTGCTTGCTTTTTCTTCAGAAGGCAGCGAAACGTTACTGACTGTTCCGTCCGAACTTACCTGTCCAATCTGCTGATCCTCTTTAATGGTAGCCTGTCCGGTGGTATCCATTCTTGTGGTAACCGCCTGGATGGGAATCGAATATATACCTGTTCTGCGATCGGTCTGAATATCGGCTGTGGCTGACATTCCCGGACGCAGGGGGTAGGGATTGTTTTCCGAAATCTTATCTTCATAAGATTCGGGTAAAAGCAGGATTTTCACCATGAAATTGGTGACCTGGTCGGTAGTTACCCCTGTGGTATTGGCAGAGACCGGTATTTCGGAGACAAGGCCTTTGAAGCGGGTGTCCGGATAGGCATCCACCTCGATCAGGGCGGTATCCCAGTTGGTTACACGGACGATATCATTTTCATTAACCTCCACTTCTACTTCCATCCGGTTCAGATCTGCTATGCGGAGCATTTCTGTTCCCGACATCATGGATGTTCCCACAACACGTTCTCCAAGTTCCACAGAAAGGCTCGAAATGGTGCCGGTCATAGGGGCGTAGATGGAAGTTTTGGTCAGGCTTTCATCCGCCTCATCCAGGGTGGCCTGGGCACTCATGACCGAGAATTCGGCAGCCTCTTTCTCGGCAAGCGATGAGGTATAGGAGGTCATGGATTGTTCCATCTCCGATTTTGAAATGGCATCGTCCTCGTAGAGCTTCTTGTTCCTGTTATAGTCCAGGGAGGCCATCTGCAGTTGTGCCTCACTCTGTTTTTGCCGGGCCCTGGAATTATTCAGTGATGCTTCGGCCCTGTTACGTGCCATCTGATAAGCCTCAGGTTTGATTTTAAGCAGGTATTGCCCTTTTACGACCTCGTCCCCCTCTTTTACCACAAGGTCCACGATTTCACCTGAAACATCGGGAGAAATAGCAACTTCTGTTTCTGGCTGGATTTTACCATTGGCGGTGATCACCTCCACAATTTCTCTTTCAATTCCAGTATCTACAGCAACTTTCAGGTAGCCTTCCTGGCCAAACCAACCCTGTTTCTTTCCAATGCCAAGTACAGCCAGGAGTACAACAGCTGATATTGCTATGATGATGATTGATCTTTTTGATCTTTTTGATTTCATTGATTTGGAGTGTTTAAAGTGTAATGGGTTCTCCCTGGTAAAAATTGAGAATGTTTGTTCTGAAAATAAAATCGTATTTGGCCTGGAGCAGGTCAGATTGTGTGGAAATCAGTTGATTCTTGGATATATTATAATCAACTGTATTTACCAGTCCCACCTCAAATTTCTTTTCTGTGTATTTGAACGATTCCTCCATGGAGGTCAGCGCCTTCTGGGTGGCATTGAATTTTTTCAGGGCTGCCAGGGCATCGGCATAGGCCTGTTGTATGGTAGCATACAGGCCTAGCTTCTGACTTTGAAGTTCAAGTTGAGCATTTTTTTGCATGATCCTGGCATTGGCAATACTTGAATTGATCTGCCAGCCATTAAATATGGGGATGGACAGGCCCAGTCCCACCCCGGTGGAGGTATTGTCCCGCATCTGCTCAAAGAAGGGGTAAGCTCCATACTCAGGAATCTCCTGCGGATTCATGGTATAGACTGTTTCTCCGCCAGCAGTTATACCAATGGGAACCTGGATCGGATCACTCGTGCTTATTACCTGCTCCCTGATATCGGAATAGCCGGTACTGAAGTTAGCCGACAGGTATAACTGTGGAGATCTTCCTCCCTTTGCAATGGCCACCCCTTTTTCGGCACTTTCAAGATTCAGCATGGCACTTTTAATCTCGGGCATGTCCTGCTCTGCGATCCTGTATACGTCCATGGCATTGACCACCAGGGGATCCTCATCGGGGTCGGCAAGTTCGGGGATCTCAACATCAAAAGCCGTATCGATGGGAAGGTCGAGGATCTGTTGCAGGTTCAGCAGTGAGATGGCGAGCTGATTCTCAGCATTGACAAGGTTCAGCTCTTCAGAGGCGTATTGTGCCTGCAGATCAAGGAAATTTCCCCTGGCCAGTTTCCCTGCATCCACCATCTTCCGGGTGCGCTCAACCTGCTGCCCTGTAATCTCCAGCTGGCTTTCAGTGACGGACAGGAGCTCTCTGTTGAACATAATGGTCAGGTAAGCTGCAGCGATATTCAGGGTAATGTCATTTCTGACTTTTTGAACATCTTCATAACTTGCCATCAGGTTCAGTTCATTCTGAAGGATGGTATTTCTTACCCTCAGGCCATTGAACAGGTTTGTAGAGGAGCTCAGTCCCGCACCAATGGAGTTAATCTGCTGGTTGTCTGTGTACCGGTAGGTTGTCTGGTCAAGGGCACGACCCCAGGAGTAGGTGTAGTTTGCACTTCCACTCAGGCTGGGAATTTGTCCCATCTTTGACTGCTTCAGGAGGTTTTCGTTATATTCGGTGTTCAGAACAGATTGTTTGATCTGGATGTTGTTCTCCATGGCATGCTGAATACAGTCTTCCAGCGACCAGGCTTGTTGGGCAGCTAGGGAAATTCCCACACCTAACAGTAAAAAGGAGAAGATGATTGATTTACGAATCATTATATGGTTTTTTAAAAAGTCATTAAAGTTATAGATAAGAGTTCAATCTGAATGCAAAAATCTCAAAATATATTGCATTATAAGGAGATAGGTGAGGTTTATTTTGTCAGAAGCAGCCGTGCAAAGAATTTATCTATCCGGATTAACCAGCAGGGGGAAGTCAGGGTCACAATGCCCCGTTTTGTAAGCCAGAAGCGGGCCGAGATGTTTTTTCGTTCAAAGCAGCAGTGGGTGATGAGAAAGCTGGATGAAGCGGGGGCAGCGGATTGCAGGGATTCAATGCCTGCCGAAGGGGATTGTATCCGGATCATGGGAAGAGATTACCCTGTTAGCAAAAAAGAGAGTGATGATAGTGTGGAGGCTGCGGTCTGGAGAATCCTCAAAGAGGAGGCGAATCGTTATCTGCCACCCAGGATAGAAACACTGTCAACAGAGCATGGATTCGTAATAAGCGGGGTGAAGGTGAGGAAAATGAAGACACGGTGGGGTAGCTGTACGGCCCAGAAGAGTATTAACCTGAACAGCTGGCTGGTCATGATTCCTCAACACCTGTCAGACTACGTGATCCTGCACGAGCTGGTACATACCAGGGTTCCTGATCATAGCAGGAAATTCTGGGATGAGCTCGATCGTGTCATGAAAGGGGAATCAAAGAAGTGCAGAAAAGAGCTGCGGAACTACCGTATCATGTGTTTTCCAGTGGTGCCGGAAGATTAATAAACCCCAAAGATCAGTTCAGCCGTAAGTGTTATGGAGCGGTATGCCCTGTCTAATCTCAGATCTATATTGTAAGAAGGGTAAATATTCAGAAACATATGACTGTCCAGCTGCCTTTGATACCCCACACCGATCCCCACGTTGCTTTTTATGCGGGCTTCTAAATCTGATCCCTTCAATACTATTTCACCGTACTCTTCAGAGCTCTCTTTAACATTGAGAACGAAATTGGTCTGAAGGGAGCCTGTTATAAGCAGGGCATTGGCACCCCGTTCATAAGGACGAAAATAGACAGTCAGCGGAATCCCGATGGTTTGTTCCGTAAAGGTGATATTGATTTTATCATCAGGGTTTTGCGGAGGAACACCAAAATCATCGGGGTACTCCCGGATGGTTGAAGTTTTATGGTTGTAATCAAGTCCTGCTTTCAGAAACCAGTACTCATACTCCCAGTATACGAAGCTAAAGCCTCCCCCGAATCCGGGTTCCATTGTTTGTTCATCCCCCTTTAACCAGGAGTAATTACCCTGGAGATTCCCCCCCATATAGACATTGATCTGGGCCTGGACAGCCATAGAGAAAAGGAGAAATACAGCCAGGTAAACAGCTTTCTTTATCATCATTATCAAGCGATTTACACAAAGCTAAAACAATATTCATTTGATAGTCCGGGAACTTATCAAATGAGTATTGTTGAATGTGGTATTATTGCTTTTCGAAAACGAAAGTTTCAAACATTTCGCCCATATCCGAAGCAATCTCTGATTCCACAATGAGATCTCCATCCTTCATGGAATAGATCTGAGTCAGCGTAAAACTCATACCCT
>Ga0255365_10234_pt1 | contig 12518 bp, 15 predicted proteins | sample ANMaggSeSYBR01J3_FD_182089 | JGI IMG/M metagenome (GOLD analysis project Ga0255365, IMG submission 182089) | Sediment cell enrichment communities from methane seep in Santa Monica Basin, California, United Staets - ANME aggregate JGI... | ecosystem: Environmental > Aquatic > Marine > Cold seeps >... | reverse complement strand
TTGTAAAGAAGAAAAATTTATCGGGATAGCAGGAAAAGAAAAAAATAAAATCAAACAACTTCTTAAAACCATACATTTGGAAGCAAAGGAAGGCGAAGCCTCTAAAAGAACACACCTTTGCCCACGCTGCACCAATGAGCTTTCAAAAGATAACTATGTCTGCGAAAGTTGTAAACTAGAGTTTAAAACGAATGCTGTGGCAATAATTATTTCTATAATATTCCCAGGTGGTGGCTATTTTTTTACCAGACAATATTTTTTAGGAATAATTGCTGCTTTAACAGAAATTGTTCTATTAATTTATTTAGCTACGTCTTTGGTTAATACGCTAAACGGTGCTAAGGATGGAATCTTTTCTCTGGCAATCTATTCATTCGCGATCCTTTTTGTAAAAGCAATTTCAATTCTTCATTCTTTAGACTTCATAAAAGAATTTATCCCTAAAAAAAAGAAAGTCAATCCGTAAAACCAGCCTGTATAAATCCAAACTAAGAGGCAATTTCAAAACGTCTTCTTTCAAAGACTGCCCTTATCTGCCCAATACCTGTGTCCCCGTTGAACGGGATTTGTCACCAGGCTCATATTTTAACCCGCCTGAGGCAGATAAATCCTCAAAATACTCCATTAACCAACGAGCAACACAGCCATGCGAGATGAATCGACTCAATAAAATGTGAAGTTATTTTTGAGCGAGCCCTTAGCGCCTGGGCGACAGTAAGAAAAGCTTAAAAAGCCGCTTTTTTATTTTCAGCAGTTGTAAACAATTTTAGCAGGTCATCCGTCTTATTATGTTAAAAGACCTAAAAAACGGAGAAAAAAATGAATAAACTTTTAATTTTGACTGTAATGATCTCCTTATTTATATCTGTCGACATGGCACAAGCCGGCAAAACCGGCAATAGGCAGATTAAGCAGCAAAAACGAATCCATCAGGGGCTGGCAAGCGGGGAACTGACTCCAGGGGAAGCTCTTCGACTTGAAAAAGAACAGCAGCACATTCAAAAAACCAAACAGGAAGCCTTAAAGGACGGCAAAGTAACTCCGAAAGAACGCCTTCGTCTGGAGCGACAGCAAAATCGAGCTAACAGACATATTTACCGCTTGAAACACAATGAAAAAGCCAAATAGCTTAGAGGTTGTGAACATGCGCCTGCAAACCGATTCTGTAAATTGTAGACACGAGCCTGTAAAGCGGTTAATATAATCACCTATGTCTCCGAGGATTCAAAAAAAAACCAATGCGCCTGCCGATGGTATCGATGCCCCGTGGATGCCTCTGGTAAAAATGGCCAAAGCCGGTAGCAGAAAAGCATTTGCCGAGCTTGTGGATTTGTTTCAGGACGATATATTTAAAATGGTTTTTTACCGCATACGGACACAATTGGATACGGAAGATATAACGCAGGAGGTTTTCATGCAGGCATTCAGGAAACTGTCCGGGCTTAAAAAAGTCGAACGGTTTAAAAGCTGGCTCTTTTCTATTGCGATCAACCGGGTCAGGGATTTTAATCGAAAAAAACGTTTCCGGTCGATTTTTCAAACGTCTGATACCGGCAATGATATTAAGCCATTGGATACCCAAATCCATGATCAAATTGAAGCTGTTGATGAACTCATGAAACAGGATTTCTGGAAACAGATTGGAATGATAACTGATAAGCTGTCGCGCATGGAAAGAGAGGTCTTCTTATTAAGATTTTTAGACCTTCTTAGTATCAGGGAAATCTCCAGTGCTTTGAAAAAAAGTGAAAGTACTGTCAAAACACATCTTTACCGTGCACTTGTAAAATTCCGTAAGAACTCATCAACCATCCAGTTACTTAAGGAACAAATGCCATGAGTTTTAATAAAAAAAACCATCCGGACGAAAATCAGCTAATCCGGGCAATAGTCGATGAGGCCAAACTGCCTGATTCCATACATAAGCATTTGTCATTATGCCCCAAGTGTCGTGCCGGTATTAAAAAGATCGAGCAAGACTTGAACAACCTGGGGAAAACAGCAAGGCAACTGGCCCCTGCAACGCATAGAAAAATATCTTTACCTGTCGAGAAACCTTCGAAAATTTACAGGTGGCTGCATGACTGGCGGATTTCTTTCGGGGCAATTGCAACGGCCGCTGTTGTGGTTCTTGTGATCTGGTTGTCTATACCGAGCACAATCTTATATGAAGATTCACTCGATATCATGGCTCAGGTAACATGGGATGACGATGTTTTTATTACAGAAATCAACATGTTTACCCAAAACGCTATGCCTCAGGTGTATCTTGATATCATCGGAGAGTATTCTGTAAGCATTGATGATGAATTTATTAAGTTTGTTGTTCCGGATCTTGAAACAGGTTCCCTGTCTTATAATAATAGGGAGAAAGGAGTTAAATCATGTTAAAAAAAATTTTGGGCGCATTATTTTTGTTAGTTTTTGTAATTTCACCTGCCATGGTAATGGCAAAGGATTTTCCTCCGGGAAAATGGTGGCATAGCCCCCAGGCATCAGAAAAACTCAACTTGAGCGATGAAGAAATCAAAATGCTGGATAAACAATTTGTTGACAGTCGGAGAAAGCTCATTAAACTGAAAAGCATTGTTGAAAGCGAACAATTCGAAGTTGATAATCTTTTTGACAGCGAAAACATTAATCAAAAAGAAGCTATGAAGCAATTTGACAAATTGGGGCAAGCAAAGAAGAATCTATCCACCGAGCACTTTCGACTTATACTGGAAGTAAGAAATATTTTAGGATTAGAACGCTTCCGCCAGCTCAAGGAACATAATAAGCTACGACGCCAGAAGATGCGCCGGGAACTTAGGTCGCAGCAGAATCGTCCAAAAAAACGACCCGGTCCCGAGGGATAAGGAAAGTCCTTTTGCAATCTGTTCGTCCGCCTCTAAACCTTCTTAGTTGTACGCATCCGCCCTGTGAAATATACAACTTATTTCACAGGGTTTTATTTTCCTTTGTGTTCTTTGTTACTTCGTAGCTAAAATAAATTCTGTATTATAGTGTTGTGTCAGGCTTTTCTGCCTTGACTTTATCATTTTTATTGTTGTAAGATACAAATAGATTAAACAACCTTCCGGAGAAAATGATGCGAAAGGAATGTTTGAAAGTACCAATATCAGCCTTCTCAGGGTATTTTATCCCTTTGGGGGCTTTTTGCGTTTTATCCGACAGATGATCCCATCTCTCTGTGAGATGGGGCTGGAAACCGGACTTTTTATGAGTCCATCAAATTTGATGGACTCGTAAAAAGTATCACCGATGGCTAAGTAGTCCGCCGCAGGCGGACCATATACGCCCCGCAGGAAGTGCCCTTGGGGTGCAAGGCGCAGGGGTTTTTCAGAGACGAGGCAATACAAGTAGTATTCCAAGTTTCTGAAAAACCGCTGCAACGCAGTAGATGGGGCTTTCTACGACGCCATCAAATTTCAACAAATAACAAAGGAGGGAAAAATGAGCGAAAGTGTATACAAAATTATAGATCTGGTTGGGAGCAGCCCCAATTCATGGGAAGAAGCCGCAAAAAATGCAGTGGAGACAGCGAGCAAAAGCCTCAGGGATTTGAGGGTCGCAGAAGTTGATAAACTGGATATGAAAGTTGAAGACGGTAAAGTTACAGCTTTTCGCGCCAGAGTGAAACTTTCTTTTAAATATGTAACGTAATAATCAGCAGACCATCCGATCTTGTTGTCCCGGTAAAATCAACTTTCCTGAGGCAGTAAGACAGGATTAAACAATATTTCGAAGACAAAGCCTCCAGGGGAGTTATAAACCCTCATGGAGGCTTTTTTATTTCATTTTGCTTTATAACATGGATAAATTAACATCTTGAAATAAAAGGAGTATTGTCATGAAAACAGCATTTAAAAAAATTGCTGAAATGATGCACTATTCCTGTCCGGATGAATCTTTTGCCATCGAATTCTGGGATGGGGATAGAATATCTTTTGGGAAAGCGCCTTGCGTTACACTGCGCTTTAAAAACAAGGAATGTGTAAAAAAAATCATCCAAAGCGGCTATATGGGGTTTGGAGAATCCTACATGGAAAAAGCGCTTGAAATAGTGGGTGATGTGCAGAGACTTTTTCGAATGGGATTTTCCATTAATTTTGATGAAAACAGACTCTCTTCTTTAGAAAAACTGCGGTTTTTTATAATTTCGCTTATAAATCGGGATACACTTCGTCGAGCACCGAAAAACATTTCTCATCATTATGACCTTGGCAATGAATTCTATTCCTTCTTTCTTGATAAAACCATGACTTATTCCTGCGCTTATTTTAATAAGGAAGACGACTTCCTGGAACAAGCTCAATTGAATAAATATGAGCATATTTCCCGCAAGCTTTTGCTTAAGCCTGGTGATTCGCTACTCGACATCGGATGCGGGTGGGGCGGAATGCTTATCTATGCTGCTCAAAAATACGGAATAAACGGTGTCGGAATCACTCTTTCTAAAAACCAGTATGAATATGCCAATCGCAAAATTGAGGAGTTGGAACTTGATAGTCAAATAAAGGTAATATACAAAGATTATCGGCATTTAAGCGGAAGCTTTGATAAGGTTGTTTCAATCGGCATGTTTGAACATGTCGGGAAAAAATTTATCCCGATTTTTATAAAAAAAATATCCGTTTTATTGAAAAAGGAAGGACTCGGTCTATTACATACCATCGGAAAAGATACTCCATCTTCGGGTGATCCCTGGACATTCAAATATATTTTTCCCGGTGCTTATCTCCCCTGCCTGGCTGAAATCATACAGGAAATGGGGAAAACGGGCTTTTCTATACTTGATGTTGAGAATTTACGCTGGCATTATGCAAAAACTCTGGAGTATTGGGTGGAAAATTATGAACTCAATGTAAATAAAATTCGGGAGATGTTTGATGAAGCTTTTGTGAGGCGGTGGCGCCTGTTTTTAAACGGATCAATTGCAGGCTTCAGATACGGGAATAGCAGACTGTTCCAGGTACTTTTTTCAAACGGAATAAATAATGATTTGCCGCCAACACGCATACATGTATATAATAAATCGTGATTAAGACTGTAATGGTTTAGGAGTTTATGATTTTTTCGGCTGGTTTTTTTCAATCTCATCCCCTCCCATTGCGGGAGGGGTTTTAGGTCATAAGTTGCTTTTACTAAAAACGGTTATTTAAGATCACGCACCGGCAGGGCACGGTAAGCGCGCTTATGGGCTTTTCGAACAGTATAGTGATAAACGTTGTCAAAATTGAAAATACTGGCGGTTGGTCCGATTTTGCTTACATCCGATGTCCAGATCCATCCACAACTAAGCTTTATCTCAGGCACTATTTTAACCCACTGCCCGCAATCCGTTTCATACCCCTTATATTTTTTATCCTTAATACTAAGACTTTCCAGCTCCTTTAATGTCGGAAGGCGCCAGTTGTCATACTTCTTTGAAAGGGTTAAAGGAAATGTGTACTTTACCCATCTTTCCGCCTGCTTCCAATCAATATCTCCGTGATTATCCGTTTTGGCCCACATGACTCCCAGCTTATGATCCGTAACCGTACCATCGCCATTATCGGTAAAACGGTCACCTGCAAGAGCTGGAGCCCAGCAGAAAAATAGTGATATGGTAATTATTGATATTATTATTGATGATAGTCTTTGGGACATCTTTTTCCTCCCTCTGGGAAGCCTGTATGTATTCCGACTAACTTCATAGCTAAAAAAAGAAATTAACAGATATTCTTCATCATCACGTCGATTGTTATGCCGGATGTTATTTAAGATGAAGGCGCTTTCTTAATCGCTCTGCATTTTTTTCATCCCTGTAAGAAATGCAAGTTACGGGGCAACGGCGAAACATCTTCTCGGCAACCGACCCGATGAAGACACTTTGGAGGTCCGTACGCCCCTTGACTCCCATAACCACCATATCGACTTTTTCTTCGATAATAATTTTTAAAAGTTCATCAATTGGATTACCTACTTTAAAAATAGTCTTCAGGCTCTCATCTTTAAAGACGGATTCCTTTTGCATATCTTCCAATTTATTTTTGCGTTCTTTCTTAATTGCTGAAGTATAATGCTCACCGTCTATTTCATAACCCATTGATGCAACCGATGCGACTGCTTCAACATCCCGTTCGTTTATGACATTTGCAACAATGAGCTGTGCATTCAGACTTTTTGCAAGTTTTGCTGAATAATCAAAGATGCCTTTTGAATATTCTGAAAAACCCAAAGCCACCAGTACTTTTTTTACACTATCCATAATACTTTTTCCTTTTTGCCTTCCACCAGGCTCTCCCTTCTCAATCAGGAGAGCTCCGGCAGATTTGCTACGTATTTATTAGCCCAACCGGTCAGGTTGCAGAAACAGTGCCCGGTTTAGGAATTCGCGGTCTTTGTATCAGGTATATCAGCCCGAAGAGAGCAAGGCCGATGGGATAAACCCAGTAACGCTGGTCATGTGGAATACCAATCCAGCTTGCAACTGCATCCGGGCGCATGCACGCCACGGTTACAGACAGAAGCAGTGGTATTTCGTAAAACCTGACCTTTGCCACAAACCACATCTGGGTCGCTGAAGCAAAAGCAAAATTCCCGAAGCACGCCATCAGAAAAATAAGAATCCCCTGCGGCCAACTGGTGATATTATGAAGTATCAGGTCGTGGTTAAAGATAAACATAAAGGGTAAAATCGCTGTTCGGATATCGTACATAAAGCCCTGTATGCCTGTTGCGATCGGCGGAGACTTGGCAATGGCTGCCGCTGCATACGCGGCCAGGCCCACCGGAGGCGTGTCATCTGCCAGAATCCCGAAGTAAAAACAAAACAAGTGGGCGGCCATCAGCGGCACAACAAAGCCTGCTGCGCCTCCGATAGTAACTATAACCGGTGCCGTTAAAGATGCCATAACGATATATGTAGCCGTAGTCGGAAGCCCCATACCTATGGTCAAGCTTGCAAGGGCGGTTATTATGAGCATCAGATAGATATTACCACCGGAAATGGTTTCTACGATCTGAGTAATAAGCCCTCCAAGTCCAAGTGCCACAACACCCACTATTATTCCGGCCGCAGCAGTAGCGAGGGCTACTGATACCATATTGCGCGCACCGCTCGCTAAAGCGGAAACAATATCGATACCACCCTGTTTAAATGCAGGTCCGAGCGGTTCTTTCTTCATGTATGCCTTGACCGGGTGCTGGAAAAGCATGATTATGGCCATAACCCATATTGCATTAAAAGCGGCAAGTTCCGGAGAGTGCCTTACAACAATCAACTCATATAAAAGCATGGTCAGCGGTACAAGATAGTGGATTCCACTGGTTAATGTTTTAAAGAAAACAGGGAGATCTTTGCGTGACAAACCTCTTAATCCAAGTTTGGAAGCCTCTATGTGTGTTATATAAAACAAGGCTGCATATGAGGCAAAAGCGGGTACTGCTGCTGCCTTGACTACTTCAATATAGGGAACATTTACATATTCTGCGATAATAAATGCAGCCGCACCCATGATAGGTGGTGCAAGCTGGCCGTCCGTACTTGCAGCAACTTCAACGGCTGCTGCCTTGGTGGCCGGATAACCTACTTTTTTCATCATGGGTATGGTAAAAGTTCCGGTTGTAACGATGTTTGCGATACTGGACCCTGATACCATTCCTGTCAGTCCGCTGCCCACAATGGCTGCCTTTGCAGGTCCGCCTTTAAATCCTCCTAAAAGGGAAAGGGCAAGCTGGATAAAATAATAGCCTCCACCGGCTTTGTCCAGCATTGCTCCGAAAAGCACAAACAGAAAAACAATTGTTGCGGAAACGTCCAGGGGGATACCGTAAATTCCTTCTGTGGACATGGTCATCTGACCCATAAACCGGTTGAGTGAAACCCCTTTGAATGCAACAACCTCTGGCATGTAAGGCCCAAAAAATGAATACAGGATAAAAAACGATGCAATGACAGGCAGAGCCGGTCCGATAACCCGACGAGAAGCCTCGAGCAAAAGTATTACCAATGCGGCTCCAAATATAATATCCCTTAGAATAGGAGATCCGTAACGCGTTGTCATGCCTGTATAGTCTATTGCGATATAAAGGGCTGATAAAGCGGCAATGATCGCTATCATATAATCGATTATCGGAATTTTTGTTGTGGTGGATAGAAATTTAAGACCGAAATGTGTCTTCTTAAAAAGGGGATAATTAAGAAAAACAATAAAGAGAGCAAAACCAAGATGGATGGCTCTGATAAATGTGGAATCGAGAATAAGCCAGCTGGCGATGGACAACTGAAAAAGACTCCAGATCACCGCAACAGTGGGGATGACATATTTTGAAGGCCCCAGGGGCTTTCGCCCAATACCTTCTTCTTCCTCGGCCATTCGCCTTGCTACTTCCAGGCCATCATCCTTTTCATTTATTTCATTATTACTCATATTTTTCACCTAATCAGTTGGAATGTGTGGCGATTTTTAAACCGCCTGAATACTTAAAACCTGAATAATTAAAGAAGGGTAAAGCTTACCGGCATTGGCTGGTTGTTCGGATAAAACATATTTTGAAACAAAAAACAGATTCAAATAAGTCAGCCAAGATAGCACCGGTGAAATTAGTATAGGTAGCAGGATCGAATATTAATATCGATCCTGCTACCTGAAGGGCAGGTATTTTTAAAAACGACTATTTCAGGCCGGCTTCCTTATAGTACTTTAATGCACCTGGATGTAATGGTGCGGAAAGGCCTTCGAGCATACCCTCTTTGGTCAGCACTGCATAAGCAGGATGCAGCTTTTTGAAATCATCGAAGTTATCAAAAACTTCTTTAGTAACGGCATATACCACGTCTTCCGACACTTTAGCAGAGGTAACAAAAGTTGCTTTAACACCGAAAGTGTCAACATTTTCCGTGTTCTCAGCACCTGGATACATCTTAACCGGAATGAATGCATTGGCATAGTAAGGATATTTTGCAAGGAGGCTCTCTACACCGGTAATTGAGGCAAAACGTACTTTCCTTGCGCCTGCAGTCGCTTCCTTGATTGATCCGCTGGGATGCCCAACTGTGTAAAAAAATGCATCGATCCTGCCATCCTGGAGGAGACTGGCTGATTCTGAAGCTTTGATACCTTCTGCATTCATGTCTGTTTTGTAATCGATTCCAACAGCTTCAAGAGCATCAATAGCGTTCTGGCGTTGGCCTGAACCAGGGTTACCTATATTTACTCTTTTACCTTTCAGGTCCATGATATCATTGATGTTGGCATCTACAGCAGCAACCAGTGTAATCGACTCCGGGTGGATGCTGAATACAGCCCTGAGGTCTTCCTGTTTGCCTTTATCTTTCCATTCCGCAAGAGCGTTAATGGCCTGATACTGCCTGTCTGACTGCACAACGCCAAACTGGAGATCGCCTGCCATAATGGCATTTACATTAAAGACCGATCCGCCTGTAGATTCAACCGTACAGCGTATTCCGTAAACATCTTTTTTCTTGTTTACAATCTTGGCAATGGCGCCGCCAGTGGGATAATATACACCGGTAATCCCGCCGGTACCTATTGTTATAAAAGTGGTTTTCGGCGCTGCTTCTTCTGCTGCCTGTTCTTCACCTGAGGGTCCGCACCCTATAACAAGTGCAAATCCAAACATAAGGACAACACCCAAAATTAATGCTTTTTTCATCTTAACCTCCTTAGTTTTAATAAAGTAATTTTAAAATCGCTTAAACCTAAATTCTCTTCTTCCCTTTTTTACCCCCCCCTTCACACACTTTAATAAAATGAACCTTATTCAAGTATCCATCCCACCTATCAAAATAAAATACTTAATGCAACAGTTTTATACAATCGGTAAAATATCAAATTATTACTGTAATTTCTAATATTTAATAAGCTTAAAACATTTTTTCTGATATTTTCTTTATTTTTGTGCATATCTTTGAGCAATAGCAAAATAATATTTTGACTCGTCATTGCGCCCTCTTTTCAAACACCCTTGGGCATAAATTTCGCATTTTTCCTCTATCATTTTCACTACATCAATGTGCTGATCCTTTGAAAGCAGACCGCTTTCGATTATTTTTTTCAGTGCCTGTATACGGTATTTGTCAAGTTTTGGCGTTTTTGACAACTGGTCCTCATGTCCGCCTCTTTTTATTATCAGCGGAGTATCAATAAGATAGACAAGGTATTTGCAGCTTATTCTAAGCCATAAATCATAGTCTTCACACGCAGGAAGACTTTCATCAAACACGCCTGTTTTGTCTAAAAGACTTTTCTTCAGCATTACAGCAGAAGGGCTCACTATGCACAGGGGCAGAGAATGTTTAAAAATCATCCCCGAAAACTTTTTGTGGCGGTTTTTGGGATTTACCCTCTTGCCGTTTCTGATCCACAGCTCTTCAGTCTGACATATCATTGCACCCGGGTTTGATTTGAAAAAATCAACCTGCCTGGAAAGTTTTCCAGGCAGCCACAGATCATCCGAATCAAGAAAAGCGATAAAACACCCCGATGCAGAAGCTATCCCCGCGTTTCTCGCAGCACTTACACCACGGTTGGCCTGCTTGAGCACTATAATATCACGAGCATATCCACCAAGAATCTCATGGGTGTTATCCGTGGAACCGTCATCAACAACAATGAGTTCAAAATCTTCAAAGTCCTGTGACAAGACAGAATCAATGGCCTCTTTAAGTATCCAGCCCCTGTTGTATGTGGGGATAATGACGCTTACAAGAGGCTTTTGATTATCAATTTTTGGCATTTTATAGTTTTTAATAAGGGTAAATCAGTAATATTCATTTTTATCACGAAAACACGAAAAAGATATTTTTATTTCGTGCTTTCTTCCTTTCGTGTTTTCGTGATTAGTTTTAGATGAACGTCCAACATTGAACATCGAACGTCGAATAATGATGTCGCTCCGCTCCTCAATTTGTTTGAAAATTGAATAAAAAGCAATGCCGAGCATTTAATACTATTTGTGTCTTTTTTAGCCGTTTTGATGCCTGCAACGAAATTTTTAATTAATTTTTCGTTTCATCATTTTTTCCATTCAACATTCGATGTTGGACGTTCGATGTTTATTTAATTGGTTCTTCACACAAATGTATGCATAAAATTTAAATAAAGAATTGAAAAGCATGAGCTCTTCCGGATAGTTAGTGTATTCGCCAACACACATATATCCAGGAGGAACCCATGCCCATTAAATCTTTAATCAAAGAAACGCTTTCTTTGCAAGGTTTTCGAGTTGATTCAATTGATCGATACAGTTTTGGACTAAACATCAAAATAGTTTCCGATCGCCGTTACCGCCCACGTTGCGGAAAATGTGGCCGTACTGGAAAATACAGAGATACAAGGCCTGAAAGGCAGTTCAAACATGTTCCACTATGGGGCCTACCTGTTTTTCTAAGTTACTCACCGCGCCGTGTGGTATGCAAGCACTGCGGTGGCATTTACGTTGAACAGATCCCCTGGGCTTCAGGAAAGCGTCGGCTTACAGATGCCTTTGCCTGCTATTTGGCTACTTGGGCCAGACTTTTGCCCTGGATAGAGGTTGCCCGCCTTTTTCACTGTGCCTGGGGAACCGTGGCCTCGGCCGTTGATTTTGTTGTCCAATACGGTTTGGAAAATAGAGATCTTAGTGGCATTACCCATATCGGTATTGATGAAATTGCCAGAAGAAAAGGACATAAGTATCTTACCAATGTTTACGATCTTGAGACCAGAAAGCTGATCTGGTCTGGTGAAGGTCGAAGTGAACACACACTCAGGCAGTTTTTTGAATACCTCGGCCCTGAGAAAGCCAAAAGTATACAGGGTATCTGCTGTGATATGTGGATGCCATATATCAACGTAATCGAAGAAAAAGCACCGGATGCCTTATTAGTTTTTGATAAATTCCATATAGTGCGTCATTTGATGAATGCCGTCGATCAAGTGCGCCGCGATGAAGTAACAGAAAAGGGAAAAGAACATAAACAGTTGATAAAGCACTCTCGCTATATTTGGCTTAAGAACCCATGGAACTTGACTGACAAGCAAAAAACCAAACTCGGCAGCCTGGAAAAACTGAACCTGAAAATTAACCGTGCCTATTTACTCAAAGAAAGTTTTCGCAATCTATGGTCTTATAAAACCGTAGGCTGGGCAACTAAGTATCTGAAGCAATGGTTCTGGTGGGCGACACACTCCAGGTTGGATCCGATCAGAAAGTTTGCCTGGATGATACGCCGGCATGAGGAAAACATCCTCAGTTATTTTAAAATGCCAATTACCAATGCATCGGTTGAAGGCCTTAACAACAAAGCCAAAATTATCAGTCGCAGGGCATACGGCTTCAGATCAGTAAGGAGCCACATTTTAAACCTTTACCATTGCTTGGCTGATCTACCATGGCCGAAAATGGTGCATACATTTGTGTGAAGAACCATATTTTTAAAGGATTTAAAATCATGAAAATACAATCAAAACTCCCTGATGTGGGCGTAACCATTTTTTCACAGATGACAAAACTGTCAAATGATCATG
>Ga0255365_10315_pt1 | contig 12566 bp, 13 predicted proteins | sample ANMaggSeSYBR01J3_FD_182089 | JGI IMG/M metagenome (GOLD analysis project Ga0255365, IMG submission 182089) | Sediment cell enrichment communities from methane seep in Santa Monica Basin, California, United Staets - ANME aggregate JGI... | ecosystem: Environmental > Aquatic > Marine > Cold seeps >... | reverse complement strand
CAGGCTCCCAGAGTAATATATTTGTGATATTAAAAACCCTCCGGCCCAGGATAAAGGCAGGAGGGTTTTTAATATTTTTCAATCCATCTTTTTCAGGTATAATTTATTATAATTTTTTATAAACAGAAAGCAGATTATGAAAATTAAAAAGAAATCAGAATCAAATCCGATAATCATGAATGATGGCGAAGTCTCTGGTATTAAATTCTTTCCAATGATAACGGAGAAGGATGGGGCGCCTAATTTTGCCATGAGATTATTCGAGATCGAACCCCTGGGCCATACCCCAAAACATACCCATCCATGGGAACATGAAGTGGCGATACTATCAGGCAGCGGCCATGTGCTAAAAGTCGATGAGAAGATCGCTATAGAAAAAGACGACTTCATACTGGTACCTCCCGGGATGCTTCACCAGTTTGTAGCCGGCGAGAATGGATTAAACATGATTTGCGTGGTTCCAAATGAAGGACAGCCAAAATAGTGATAGTTAAAATACCGCTTAGATCTACAAAAAGAGCAGCCGGGATAATAACTGTATTTATGGTGATCCTTCTATTGAGCATATCATTTCCTTTAATGTCATGTGGCCCCAGGCAGGTCTTTGGAGAGCTTCTGATATGCGGCAATATCGACAGCCAGACTTTTGAACCATTAAATATTGGGGATGAATATAGCATTGATACAGAATATATGTATGCTGCTGTAAAAATCGCTGGAGTGAGAGGAAGTGATGAGTGGCGCTTTATCTGGAGAAATACAGATACAGGAGAGGTGATAGCAGATTCAACAAATATCTATTCCCCGGACAGGTCGAGTTTTATGGAGGGCTATCTTTCAAATAAGCTTCTGCGAGGCGAAGACGCAGCCATAATCGCAGAACCGGGAAACTACATTGTGAGCTACTATCATAATGGAGACCTGATGGGAACTGCTGGATTTATAATAAAGGATCCGGAGGTCAATATATTGGAAGCAGGGTTCTACGGAGATATTGATGAAAGAGGAGAGCCGGTGCAGGCAGGTGATGTTTTCTCTCAAAAAGATACTATATATATGGGTGTAAAAGTAGATTACAAAATAGAAGGCGATAGCTATAAGGTAAAGTGGTTTGTGGATAATGAATTTTTAGGAGAAGAATATCTTATTATTAAAGAAAACTACTATATGCCTGACTATATAATATTTCAGCTTATAAACAAGGACCAGAAGCCATTTCCTGCAGGTATGTATAAAGTCCAGATTTTTTATGCTGACAGGATGATGGGAGAGTATTTTTTTAAGATCGCTGTTGAAGAATTTACTGAAAGAATCTTTGCCGGGGAGGCTTCCTATCATGATGATGATTTTGGATTTACAGTTATCTATCCTGACGGCTGGTCATTAATAGAGGAAGATATAGAAGCGGGTCCCAGAGTAAGGTTTGCTCCGGAAGATGGGATCAGGCAGATAATAATCAATATGTGGGTTTTTAAAAAGAATTATTCGCCAGCTGCAGGGGAGTACTCCTCTTTTGCGGATAAATTAATGGTTAAACAGATCGAGCAGGAAGATGAAAGCGACATAGAAAAGACTGAAAGCGGGAGGATCATAGGGGACATAGAAGTATTTGAGGTAAAATACGATAAAAGGGAAGAAGCAGATGAAGGATGGTCGATGACTTTCAGTTTTTTTAAAAAAAATAGCACACTATTTCTATTTATGAGATTGACTGATATTGTTTATATTGATTACGGGGAGAAAGTCACCGACATGATGGTAGACTCTATCAGTTTTACAGAATAAGGCGGGGATGATGAGTGATCTAAATCAAAAATTAAAGAGTTTTGCTGAAGAAGGAAAAAGCATAAAGATAGGACTGGCAGGTCTGGGCCAGATGGGGAGAGGATTGCTTTCCCAGTTGAGGGGTCTTGGAGGCATGGAGGTACTGGCTCTTGCTGGTAGGAATATTGCAAATACAGAGAGGACCCTTAAGAGCCTTAATATCAACCAGAATGATTATATTATTGTACAATCCGAAGATTCGACGAAGGGACAGCGTAAAACCGCAGGTATCGATCTGCTGGTAGATATATTTACGGATCAGGCAATAAACAATATAAGGGCAGCGTTAAATGACAGGATGCTCATCTATTCTGACAGCCTGTCCATACTTTTCAATATAGAGGAGATAGATCTAATAATCGATGCCACAGGTAATCCGGAAGCAGGGGCATATATAGCGCTTAATGCTATAACTTCAAAAAAACATCTGGTGACCCTTAATGTAGAGATGGATGTGACAATAGGGCCATTTCTCAGGGACCTTGCAAAGGAGCATGGCGTTATATATACGCTTTCTGCAGGTGATGAACCACCTGCCGCCAAAGAGCTTTATGATTTCATAGATATGCTGGGAATGGATGTGGTAGCTGCCGGAAAGGGTAAGAACAATCCTCTGGACAGGGAAGCAAATCCTGACACAATGGCAGAATATGCAAGTGAGAAGGGTTCAAATCCATACATGATGACATCTTTTGTCGATGGGACCAAATCGATGGTAGAAATGGCATGTCTTTCCAATGCAACCGGATTAAAACCGGATTGCAGGGGGATGCATGCACCAACAGTCAATGTAAGTGAGCTTCTTGATGTATTGAAGCTAAAAAGCGAAGGCGGCATCCTGGACAAGACGGGAGTGGTCGAATTTGTGGTGGGTGACCTTGCTCCGGGGGTATTCCTTATATATACCACAAAAAACAGGGTATTAAGGGATGAATTAAAATACCTTCTATTGGGAGAGGGACCCAATTATCTACTATATAGGCCATACCACCTGACAAGCATGGAAACCCCAATATCGATTGCACGCGCTTATTTCTATAAGGAAGCAACAATGATCCCCCTGTCGGATCTTGTATCGGAAGTGATCACAATTGCAAAAAAAGACTTAAAAGCCGGAGAAAGGATCGACCGTATCGGGGGATATACAGTCTACGGTCTTATAGAGGACCGGAACATCTCTGAAAATAATGATTATCTCCCCATAGGTCTTAGCGAAGGCGCTGTACTGAAAAATGATATAGAAAAAAGCGGGCCAATCACTTATAATGATGTGAATTTGTCCGGTGACTGTCTTGTATTTAAATTAAGGAAAATACAGGACAGCCGGAAAGATAATAGATAGAGACCATTTTAAAAGGGAGAGAATTGCACTTGTATAGGAGTAGAGCTACAAACCTTATATTTATTCTCGTAATTGTTTTAATTACTTCCTCTTTTATACCCGGGTTATCTTCATGCGGTTTCAGGACACTGGAAAGATTTGAAGAGACAAGAGAGATGATGGGAACCTATGTGACGATCATCATATATGCTGATAAGGAGGATTCCCGGAAAGTAATGGACATAGCCTTTGACCGCATGCAGGAGGTCATAGATATCGCATCTGTTTATGATGAAGATAGTGAGATGTCACTACTTAACAGAGATGGTTTTATTGAGGACCCTTCAGATGAATTAAAGGAGCTTATCAGTCTTTCCATTGAATATTATAATATTTCTAATGGAAGCTTTGATATCACTATAAAACCGGTGCTGGCTCTGTGGAGCGGGGGCCTGTGGAAAGAAAGTGAAGAAGTCCAGGCGGCGGAGATCCAGGAAGCTCTAAAGCTTGTGGGTTCTGATAAGATGATCATAGAGGGTAATAAGATATATTTTACAGTAGAAGGCATGTCTGCTGATCTGGGCGGAATAGCAAAAGGATATGCAGTAGACAAAGCTCTTGAAGTGATATCTGAACAGGGTATAAAACATGCTCTGGTCAATGCAGGAGGAGATGTGGCTGCAATAGGCAAGAAAGCCGATGGAGAAAATTGGTTGGTAGAACTGGAAGATCCTGATGGAGCAGAGGATAAAAGCAGCAGTATTGAGGCCCTTCCGTCTTTTGTATTTGAGAATAAAGCAGTAGCTACCTCCGGGAATTATCACCGTTATTATGATCCTGAAAAAAAGGTCCATCATATAACTGATCCTGCAACCGGTTATTCTGCGGGCCGATGCATAAGTGTTACCATTATTGCAGATAGTTGTACGGAAGCAGATGTGCTTGCAACATCAGTTTTTGTAAAGGGACCAGTGGAAGGAATGGAGCTTGTAGAAAAAATGGAAGGCATAGAAGCTCTTATCATAGATAATGACGGGAAGATATATAAATCTTCTGGACTTTTAGAATATATAAAGTAAAATACATATTGGTTTATTTTTTTTGGGGGTAAATGGGCATTCTAATAAAGAAAAAAAGCAAATTTAGAGGGCTTCATCTACCTGAGAATAAAATAACTGAAAAGAAGTCTATCGAGACTCTCCCGATACCTGAAAATATCATCCTGCCCCTTATACAGAATATTGGAGCTCCCTGTGATTTTATTATCGAAAAGGGAGACGAGGTAAAAACCGGCCAAAAAATAGCAGATAGTAAAAGTTATGTATCTTCCCCGATCCATTCATCGATATCAGGAAAAGTAAAAAAGATATCAAAAATTTTAAACCCGGCTTCCGGGATGCTTATGGATGCAGCCACTATAGCATCAGATGGAGAGGACCAGTGGGTGGAAACCGATAAGGTCTTTGATATCAATCTATCGCAGGATTATAATAAACTGAGAGCAATAATAGATTCTCTTGAAAAAGATGAGATCCTGTCGAAGATAAGGGAAGCAGGAATAGTCGGTCTTGGCGGAGCAGCTTTCCCAACACATGTAAAATTAAACCCGCCTCCGGAGAAAAGAATAGATACTGTCATACTTAATGGCTGTGAATGTGAACCGTTTATTACCTCGGACCATCGCGTGCTGCTCGAATACGGCAAGCAGATCCTGATAGGTCTCTATATAATTGTCAGTGTATTAAAACCAGAAAACATCTATATTGCCATAGAAGACAATAAGGCGGATGCAATAGCACATATAAGCGATCTCATCTATGATATGGCTTTTGACGATATGTTTCAGATAGTATCGCTTCCTTCAATGTATCCTATGGGTGCTGAGAAGACTCTGATAAAAACAGTATTAGATAGAACTGTGCCAATGGGCGGACTTCCGATGGACGTTGGAGTAGTCGTAAATAATGTGACCACTGCAAAAGCCATTTATGATGCGGTAATAGAAGATAAGCCCCTGATAAGCAAAGTCATAACGGTCACCGGGGAATATGAGAATCCCAAGAATTTCCTTGTCAGAACAGGTACGTCTATCAGCCATTTAATAGAGCTCTGCGGCTTAAAAAAGGAAAAAATCAATAAAGTCATAGTCGGCGGCCCGATGATGGGAAACATCCTTGTCAATACAGATTTTCCTGTAATAAAGGGGGTCAACTGCATCCTGGCATGCGATAGCAGGATACCGGAAGAGCAAAACTGTATTAATTGCGGCAGCTGTGTCAGGATATGTCCGATGGGCCTGGTACCTCTTGCTTATGTCAGGAATGTCAAAGGCGGGAAGAGCGAGGGCCTTTCAGATTATTATATTGAAAATTGTATTGAATGCGGTTCCTGTGCATATATCTGCCCTGCAAACATTCCAATAGTGGGATATATAAAGACAGGTAAAGCAATGCTTGCAGAGAAGAAAAAAGCCAAATAAAAAATCTGGGATAATTACCGGAACGGAATATGAAAAAAGATAAGATAAATATTGAAAAAAGAATGCTTATAACACATGCTCCGCATATATGGAAGGGATTTTCCATTTCAAAGATCATGTATATTGTCGTAATAGCACTTCTTTTTCCAGCTGCAGCTTCAATATATTTTTTTGGATACTACAGCATAATACTGATAGCGGTCAGCGTAGCGGCCGCGGTCCTAACGGAATTTATTATTAAAAAGCTGCGGCACAAGCGGTTCGTAATGGATGGAAGCGCAGTTATAACGGGACTGCTTTTCGCGCTCATACTTCCCCCGAGGCTTCCCATATGGATGGCTGTTATCGGTGCTGTATTCTCAATAGCTATTGTCAAGGAAGCTTTTGGCGGCCTTGGATATAATATATTTAATCCAGCACTTGCAGGCAGGGCATTTTTATCAGTATGCTTTCCGGGGGATATGACTACATGGGTGCTGCCGACATATTTCAATACTGATGCAGTAACTGGAGCATCGCCGCTGGGCGAGAGCTTCACCTATCAGTTTGATAAGATCGATATGTATAAAAACCTTCTTTTCGGCAATACCGCAGGTTCGCTGGGAGAGACTTCGGCCCTGCTTATTATAATAGGCGGAATAATACTTCTAACTTTCAGGATAATCGACTGGAGGATCCCGGTCTTCTATCTTGGAACGGTAGCTCTTGGTTCATTTTTGCTGGGTGAAGATATAATTTTCCAGCTTCTTGCCGGGGGCCTTATGATAGGAGCGTTCTTTATGGCCACAGATTATGCTACTTCACCGGTAACAGGTAATGGAAGAATAATATTCGGAGCAGGGGTCGGCATATTGACGATACTCTTCAGGAATTTTGGGCCTATGCCTGAAGGAGTATGCTTTTCCATACTTATAATGAATGCCTTTACGCCTCTTATTGATAAATATATAAAACCCAGACCATTCGGATATCAGGGGAAAAAGAAAAATGCTTGAAAGATTAAAATCAAAGGGATCATATCCAATAGTTTTTCTGACACTTATTGTGCTGATATCTGTTAGCCTGCTTTTGTATATAAACTCATTTACTTCTGAAATCGTAGAGGCTCAAAACCAGGCAAAGGTAAAAGCTGCCCTGGAAAAGATATTTCCGGAACTTACAGAATTTAAAGAAGACGGAGAGATTTATATTATATATGAAAATGCTGATATAGTGGGCTATACTTTTATTGCTCCCGGGAGTGGATACAGTGGAAAGATCAATATTCTTGTAGGTATAAATAAGGACCATACAATAAGGGATGTGGCAATACTTTCACATACTGAGACACCTGGTCTCGGCAGTAAAATAACTGAAGAAGCATTTACCGGCCAGTTCATAGGTCTGAGTACCAGTGATATGGCACTTTCCAAAGACGGCGGCAAGATCGATGCTATTACCGGAGCCACTATAAGCTCAAGGGCAGTTACAGGGGCTATACAGGAAAAGATGATTGAAATAATTGAAAAGCTTTCAAATTAAAAATAAACTATATTTAAACTGATATGGAAGAAAAAGTAAACAAAAAAGAATATGATACCAGACAGAGTGCAGGATCTGTTTTCTGGAAAGAATTTATCAAAGGGCTCGTTATTTCCAATCCTGTATTTATACTGACCCTCGGCCTTTGTCCGGTCCTTGCAGTTACAAATTCTATTGACAATGCTCTTGGCATGGGAGCAGGAGTCATTTTTGTGCTTCTCTGTTCCAATATATTAATATCTGCGATCAGAAGGACCATTCCGGCGCTGATAAGGATACCTGTGTTTATTGTAATAATAGCGACCTTTGTGACCATACTTAGCCTGGTATTTGAAGCATATATACCCCCGCTGCATGAATCCCTCGGGATATACCTTTCACTTATTGTGGTAAACTGCATAATACTTGGAAGGGCAGAGGTATTTGCATCAAAGAACTCTGTACTGTTTTCAATAGCTGATGCGCTGGGTATAGGGCTTGGTTTTACTATCGCCCTTATAATAATCTCCCTTATAAGGGAGATGCTTGGCACAGGAGGACTTGCAGTATTTGGTTTCAACCTGTTTAATATCCCGGTACTTTCAGAACATCCAATGACATTCTTCATATCTCCGCCGGGAGCATTTTTGGTCATAGGATTGCTGATGGCCCTTTTTAGATGGATAGGGGTGATAAAAGGTGAATAATCTTTTTACCATATTTATAGTAATGGCAATAGTAAATAATATGGTCCTTTCTAAATTCCTGGGACTCTGTCCATTCTTCGGGGTATCAAAAAAGCTCTCAAATGCTGTGAGCATGGGAATGGCAGTGACCCTTGTGATGTTTATCGCTTCAATAGCGACTTCAGTAATTTATGATTATTTGCTTGTGCCGTTCAATGTGGAGTTCATGCAGATAGTATTGTATATACTGGTTATAGCATCGCTTGTGCAGATCGTAGAGCTTGCAATAAAAAGGACCAATATTGCCCTTTATAATTCGCTCGGGATATTTCTTCCCCTTATAACTACTAATTGTGCTGTGCTGGGCATCACACTCATCAATTCAGCAGAAAGCTATACTCTGCTTGAAAGCATTGTAAGCGCTCTTGGCGGGGGAGTAGGATTTACACTGGTCCTTATAATAATGTCTGGCATAAGGGAAAAGCTTGACCTTGCTGAAACACCGGTATCGATGAGAGGACTTCCCATAGCTTTTATAACAGCGGCGCTTCTTGCGCTGGCTTTTATGGGTTTTAATGGAATGATGTAAAGGTATTAAAATATTATGAATATATATGCAATAGCAGGGATCTTGAGCGCAATAGGCCTTGTATGCGGTGTGCTTATCTTAATAATCAACAGGGTCCTTCCCAAAGAACCGGAAAGTCTGAGAAGGGCCGAAGAAGTGTCAAAGTATCTTCCAGGGATGAACTGCGGAGCCTGCGGCTATCCCGGCTGTTTTGCCTATGCTCAGGCGCTTTCAGAAGATAAAGATGTCTTTTTTAAGAGCACATGCGCCACTGTGCTTCAGGAGCCGGAGATGCTGAAAGGCCTTGAAAGGCTTCTTGGCATAGAAATAGATACTTCAAAGATGGATAAGAAAGCAGTTGTTAAATGCTTCGGAAATTCCAGGTGGATGGGTGAATATACTGGTGTTAAATCGTGCAAAGCGGCAGATAAAGTCTCAGGAGGGCCCAGGGAATGCCCGTTTGGATGCCTCGGGTTTGGAGATTGTGTGGCAGTCTGTCCCAATGATGCTATTTGTATTGATAAGAAGCAGGGTGTTGCGATAGTAGATCCTGATAAATGCACAGGCTGCGGACTCTGCGTGAAGGAGTGTCCGCGGAATATAATCGAGCTGGTGCAGTCACATGCCAATATAGTGTTCCTCTGTAATTATCAATCGCTTAGAAATATACCCGGCTGGAAGAAATGCGACCTGGGATGCCTGCATTGCAAGAAATGCTTCAAGATCTGTGAAAATGACGCCATCATCTGGAATGATGAAAGAGGTATTCCTGAGTTTGATTTCTCAAAGTGCACACTGTGTGGCAAATGCATTGAGGTATGCCCGCATAACCGTCTTGTGGAATTATCCGATATAGTTCTAAAAGAAAAAGTTGGGCTGATGCCGGAGAAAAAGGCAGTTAAGATATGACCTAAATAGTTGGCGGGCCTTTTTTCAGTAGTACTTTTATGTATATTAGTTATTGTTCGCCTTTCTTTGATTATTTATTTGTTCTAAATTAATGATTCTATTTTCTGATAAATCTATTCTATCTCCATTATTAATCTTATCTACTATAGCCTGTCTTATAAAGGCAGCTTCAGAAATAGATAATCCGGCAACTTCTTTTTGTAGCCTTCGATTATTTTTCTATCAATCCTAAAACTATGCATAACCATTTTAGGCTAATAGATCCTGTAGCTTTCCTTAATCTTTTCTTTTATTATTTCTCTATTTATATCTATTAACATTATTTTTTTCTTTTTTCTTTTAAATTATTAATCCTTCTTTGATAAGCTCTTCCCATTTCAGGTGTATAACCACCGAAACCTCCAAGTTTTCTAAGCTCTCTATCTAGAATATTGCTGACTGTTGACCCAACTACTTTTTTAGTTGGGTCACTTATATTTGGAACTTGATTAACACTACTAATAATATTGTCTTTAATTGTATTTATATTTCTTTCAGATATTTTGGTTACTTCAAGAATTGCTGATGATATTTTTTTTATTTCCCCGTAGTCTCTATTCGACACTCTCACAGGATAAACAATGGCAAATATTCCAAGTGCTATATTAATAATTAAAGATATACCAAAAAGAATTAAAGTTAACTCCATTCATTTCTCCTCTAGTTTTGTTTTCTATAGTTAAATGCCATAAAAGAAAAAGCTATTATTGGTATCCAGAATAAATTCCAATGGTAAAAAGATTTGCCAAATTTGTTTAGTGCGGATCGGCTAAACTTTTTAGGGGCATTGTTGTACCATTCATCATAGGCTTCTTTATAAACTATTTTTTCTGTTTCTTCCATTTTTGCAAATTCACCAAAATCGAATTCTATTTCTTCTGGAGGAGGTTCAGCAGGAATAATTGCTCCATTGATAAAATCATTTACTGGACTAATAATAAAGATTAAAAATAGTATTACTGAAACAACTAGTCCTAATAGCGACCATTTATATTTTGTCATTGTCCAAATTTCCTTTCCCAAACCCTATACCTAAATTTTAAAAAATCAACTGTCACTCCCAAGTCTTCTGCAATATCACTAGTACCGATATCAAACAGATTATTAATAACAGATTTCTTAAAAACTCTATCAGATATTAAAAACTCACAAGCCCACTTCCGGGCCACATACTCATTCCGGCTAAAAGTCTTAAAATTACTCTTGGGTAAATAGAAAGTATTACCATAAGAAGTAAGGTAGTGGACCAGCACCTCCGCGAGTACAATCTGTTTATTAGTATTAATAATTTTAATTGGTCATTCACTATTTGCTTATTATATTTAATGATTTATGATATTTACTTCTAAAGAAAAGGAATAATATTAATAATCCTATAAATATCAAAAATCTAAATGTTAGAACACAAAATTGACTATAGACAATTAGTTCAGAAGTAGATGGTGACAAATAGTTTGAGTAATATACAAGCATAGGTACTGTGAAAATTAAGTCTATTAAATTACCAACTCCAAAAGATAAACTAAAAGCTCCCCAGAACAAATTATTATCTTTAATTAGCATGAAGTAGATGAAGAAACCTATAGCAGATAATAATAATAATATACTTGGTAAATAGCTTAGAATTGTCATAATATTTTTATGTCTTTTTAGAAAATACCATATTGCATCGTTATCATAGAATATGGATAAATTAAATCTCATAAAAAAAGCATAAACACTAACCACAATAAAGTAGAAGATTGACAAAAAAATTTTAAGGTATCTCATTTGTATATTATCCTTTCGTAATTTGTAACAAAAAAATAGCTCTTCTTGCAAATTATCTCCAGTACGTTTCTTTATGATCTTCTTAAGTATTTCAACTTATCTATCTGAGAGAGATATATCATAATTATCCTGGTAGAAATCAATACTGGATACTAAAGTTTCAGGCAACCTATGGCTATGGTATTCCTTAAAGTATTCCGGTTTGACTTTTAGGGCTTTGGCAATCTTTTTTATATTCTTGTCTTTTGTAGATAAATTTTCTTTTTTTACCAGTTTAGCTAAACATGCATTAGATAATTCAGCTATTAATGCAATTTGTTTATAAGACAAACTAGATTCTATCTTGGTTCTAATAACGTATCGTCAAAATCCTTATTAATATATTTGCCACTATCACTTATATTAGTATTCATAAGACAATTATAATCTATTTTTAGAATAAAAGTAAAAATAATGTTTGGTATACGAGAAGAAGCTATAAATACTAAACGATAGTGTAGACTATCAATAACAGAAGCTGAATTAATTGTGAATAAGACAAAAGAGATATTAAGAGAATGGGATAGGTCAATCTGGTACTGGCGGTGGTAATTAAGATATTATAAGCTCTAAATGCTGTTATAATTTATAGAGAGAGATATATTATTAACCGATATATAAGTGTAAAGGGGTGTCAGGTTTTAACTTGACAGTAATAATTAAAATTTACTATACTATAATAGAACAGTACGGCTGATAAGGTCCGGTAGAGTACCGGGGTACAAGCTTCAGCTTTTATATAAAGGCTGGCAGAAATGTCAGCCTTTTACTTTTTTACATATTTTGCATAATCATCTTTTAACTGTCTACAATATGCAGATGATATGTTGTTTTTCATACTGTTAATCTAACTTAATATAGTTCAGAAATTTGACAAAAGTAAAGCAAATATTATAGAATAATAATGCGGGCGTTGCCTAAGGTGATGGCTCGCTTCCTTATTGTTCAGGGTTAAATTCCCAGACCCTAAAGTAATTTGGTTTTCTTACCGTAAAGTTTCCTATTAAGTTTTTCTGTCCAAGTTTTTCTTTTACATAATTGCAAACTTCTAATTTGCTTAAATTATACTGGTGATTTTGTCTCTCTAGTTTATAATCATATGCAATTGATCCAATTAATATATCCACTATTTGATTGTATAATGAACAATGAGATTCAATCATTATTGCATTGAAAATATTCGGTATTGTTTTTATTCCATCTTCCCAGTATTTTTCACTTGAATTTGGTTTCCCTAAATAATCTGCTATTAAAAACATTTCTTCTTCTTCTGCAAGATTGTTTCTAATAAGTGTAATTGAATATTTGATATAATAATCCCATGTATCGTATAAACATACATTTATTTTAGGATTTTCTTTGTCGATAATAAAGCAACAAAATTGCAAGTTAGCATGACTAAAATATAAATCTAAAAACTTATAATAGAAT
>Ga0255365_10312_pt1 | contig 12602 bp, 13 predicted proteins | sample ANMaggSeSYBR01J3_FD_182089 | JGI IMG/M metagenome (GOLD analysis project Ga0255365, IMG submission 182089) | Sediment cell enrichment communities from methane seep in Santa Monica Basin, California, United Staets - ANME aggregate JGI... | ecosystem: Environmental > Aquatic > Marine > Cold seeps >... | reverse complement strand
GCTGATTGCCACGCTAGGGATTGCCGAAGCGTATCTCGGATTTGGTGCGAGTGTATGTCTGGTGTTAATGATGAAAGAGCAGCGATATTATGGCGTGTTATGGGGCAGATTGATCGTTAAATGTGTGGTGAGTGCAATTATGATCAGATATCTCCGGCCGTATTTTGAGCCAGTTTTTCAAAAAAAGCATTTGCGGTACATCTTGGGCTATTCAATCCCCTTAATACCTTATGCACTTAGCGGGCCCATACTTGCTCAATTCGACAGGATTATGATTAATAGTTATCTGGGTAGCGCTTCGTCCGGTTTATACAGTCTTGCATACAATATTGGAGTGCTTTTGTCTTTATTAATCGCGGCTATGCTGTTGGCATGGACCCCTGATTATTTTGAAGATATGAATAACAAAAATTACCGAAAGCTGAATTCAGATACAGACAAAATATTTCGACTGATCTTGTCCGGTGCCATGTTTTTGATGCTTTTTGGCAAAGAAATAGGGATGATTTTAGCGGATCAAAGATATCATAGCGGTTTGAAAATAGTTCCTGTTGTAGTGTTTGGATATATTTTTACCGCACTGTGGCAGTTCTGGGGTCGTAGCATTGGCTATTCGAAGAAGACCATATGGATTTCCATTGTGGCTATTGTTGCGGGATTTGCAAATATTGGACTAAACATGGTTTTTATTCCCAGATATGGCTATGTTGCCGGGGCTTACACTACAGTTGTCTCATTCATGATTATGGCGTTTGCAGGTTGGATAGTGAGTAAGTGGGTATTGAAAGTCTATACGATACCGATTGTAATATTTATGAAGCCGCTTAGTGTGCTGATATTGCTTTATGTTTTATCTGTTTGCATATTTAAATTGATAGATTTAGGAACATTGTATATTATATGTATTAAATTCTTGTTATTCGGAGCTTTTCTTATGGGAATAGCCTGGAGATACATGTATCATGCAAAAAAATATTTGTTCAATTTCTTGTCGGCAAGATAGAATAAAAAGATCATATACCACAGTTATTTGCCATACTAAGGAATTCCAATCCACAGCAAGAAAATAATAATGGCGTAATATTTTGGATTCAATTACCAAGAAATTAACGGAGAACTGAGCAACGTCGTTAGAAAACGAGGGGATTACATTTCTTTCGAGACCTTTGCAAAACGGCACTTTTCGAAGGTCTCTCTTTCTTCATTCGTCAATTGGGGAGTATATCGTTGAACCCATCAGAATATATGGACATAGTAAATGATATTGAAGAGAAGTTCCCAGTAAGTGAATGGATTATTAACGGTATTCATATTTGGCCTCTTATTCGTATTAATGAAAACTGGGTATATGAAAAGGAAGTGTCGAAACAGATAAAAGGGCATAATTATACTAATCAACTGTTCAATCGTGCATCTTTTTTTAAAAATATAATATATTCACAATTTAATTTCTTGCATGCATGTCTAAAAGATTCAGGCAAAAACCAGCGGGTAAAGGGAAGTTTCGATGCTATTTTCGTCAGCAAAACCACACAAAGACGTTTTTTTATTAGTAATCGCTGGTATGATATAACTTGTGATCCTTTTATTGATTACTTCGAAAATAAAGGGCTGCGTAACTTTGTTTTAGAACTTGCTCCTTCTTCAAAATACATAATTCCCCGCTATAGAGATACTAAATTTGTTCAGCCATCCTTTGATTTAATTCCGATATTATCAAAGTGTAAAACAAAAAGAAAAAGCAGTTACAGTTTGGAAGGTTATGATGATTTGCACCTGTTACTCAATCATATGGGATTATCAAAATATATTCCATCAAAGAATTATCTTATTAAAAAAACTATATTGATCAATACCTATAAACAATTTTATCTTAAAATATTTTCTAAAGTGAAACCTAAAATTGGCTTTTTTGTTTGTTATTATGGGACAAAAGGAATGGCGTTTAACTTAGCTTGCCATGAATTTGGAATTCCGTCTGTCGATATTCAACACGGTGTTGCTGGAGAGTTTCACAGAGCATATGGAAAATGGAATTCTATCCCGCGGAATGGTTTCGAATTGCTGCCAATTTTCTTCTGGTGCTGGAGTGAGGTTGAAGCAGAATCTATTAATAAATGGCGCCTTAAAGAAAGCGGATGTCATATACCAATTGTTGGTGGTTACTTAGGCATACAAAAATGGTTAAGTGAAAATACTGCTTTTAGCAAGTACAAGGAAAAAGCCCAGGAGATCATTCGCCCAGATAAGATTAATTTATTGGTTACTCACCAGGGAATTAAATTGCCAAAATGGTTTATCGAAATAATTAAGCATGCTTCTCCACATTACAAGTGGTTTATCCGGCTTCATCCAAAACCAAAACGATCAATGAAAAATATAGATGATATAATGACAGTCGAGAAAAATGAAAATGTTGATATTGAAAATGCAACCGAACTTCCATTGATGGCCTTACTTGAAAGAATCGATATCCATATTACACTTTGGTCATCGACGGTATTAGAAGCTAAACAATTTGGTGTGCCGTCAATTGTGATCCATGAAAATGGAAAGGATCTCTTTAAAAATGAGATTGAAAACGGTGATGTGAAGATGGCGTTATCTCGAACACAATTCATGGCACACGTACACGAGTTGATGAAAAATGCACCTGAAAATTCTCCGGTTCCGTTTCAAAACCATTCAGAGAAAGCCTTACAGCATTTGTTGAAGATCATTTCCCTAAAAGAACCTACAAGCGCCCATACTCTTTCACCGTAAATCTGTAATAAAACCTGAATTATAAGACGGAAAAACAGCAGGTAGGATAGTTAATTCGATAGAATATTTTTTTTAATAACTAACACATTTCTGGTTATCTTCAGAATTTATCCAAAAATATTTATCCAAACGTGAAAATCATCACAATAATCGGTGCCCGTCCTCAGTTTATCAAAGCGGCAACAGTCTCTCGTGTTATTACAAAACGCAATGAGATTACGAGTAGTGAAAGCTCTAAAATCAAAGAAATTATCACATATACAGGGCAACATTATGATAAAAACATGTCAGAAGCATTTTTTTCTGATCTTAAACTCCCTAAATCACATATTCATTTATGTATAGATAGTGGCACACACGCTGGACAGACCGGACAAGTTAGGCGGTGGATTTAGGGTATGGTTGACTTTTTGAGATAAATGGTATATATTGATATATATTAATATCCTGAGGAGGAAGTAGGTTATGGAATCAATAGCAAAAATATTCCAAAACGGTCGATCTCAAGCGGTTAGGTTGCCAAAAGCGTTTCGTTTTAAAGGAAATGAAGTGAAAATTAGCAAAAAGGGGGACATGGTAATCCTTGAACCGCTTGGAAGAAGCAGGTGGCCGGAGGGTTTCTGGGATGCTTTCCCTGTGGATCCGGATTTCAAAACACCTGAAGCGTTGCCATCAGAAAACTTTAGTCTGAATTAACCGAGGGGGATATGTACCTGCTCGATACAAATATCATCAGTTATTGGATGCGTGGGGATAAGGGAGTAATTGTACGTATTAAAAAACAAGCTCCAGCAGATTTATCCTTGTCAACCATTACGCTGGCTGAAATATTGTACGGGATAGAAAAGTCCCCGATAAAAAAGAAAGAAAGGCGATTGAAAATAAGTAAGATATCGTCGTTACTTGGCCTGTATTCTTTTGATGAGGCAGCGGCGGGGAAATATGCTGTTATACGGTCACAACTTGAAAGAGAAGGTATGGTGATTAGTGAAAGAGATACACAGATCGCATCTATTGCCATGGCAAACAAGCTAACGGTTGTTACTCATAATGTAAGAGAATTTGGACGTATTGGAAAATTGAAAGTTGAGGATTGGGTAAATGAATGACAAAAACGTATCAATAAGACTGCAAAGTTCCTGAATTGTGGGATGGAAAAACAGCAGGCAGAAAATAGTTAAATCGATAGAACATTTCTTTGAAGATTAGCTTATTTTCGGATAGTTCCATAGTCTATAAAAAATATTTATCCCAATATGAAAATCGTTACAATAATAGGCACTCGTCCTCAGTTTATCAAAGCGGCAACAGTCTGCTTCGATATTACAAAGTAAAAAATAATTATAAGGTAATAAGTATGCCTCAACAGTCTTCAGAATATCCACCTGGGTTATAAACTTTATAAAATAAAAGTGGTGTACATTTGATTAGTTGTATTGTCAAAGGTGTAGTACTTATGCTGTCTGATCTACTTTCCGTATCATTAACATAACCGACATGACTTACTTAGAAAGACTTATAACTCATTCGCCCTGGTGGTCTGAACCAGAATGGGCCCGGGATGATCGATCTCTCAAAAGTGTGCGATCATCAAATATTTCTTTTCGTCATTTAAGCCGAGAATTGCGTTGTCCCGAAAATTTACCGCCCGGCTCAGTGAGCATTGTGAGAGGTCCTCGCCAGGTGGGCAAAACTACTGAATTAAAACTTCTTGTCGAGGATCTTCTTTCTGCAGGCATCCCTCCTCGAAATATTGCGTACTACCCTTGTGACGATATTATCCATTTTCGTGAATTGATGGACATGATAAAGACTTTTGCTGAAGCTGTTCGCTTGCAGGGTGGGTTCGGCTATCTCATGCTTGACGAAATTACTGCGGTCAAAGATTGGACGCGGGCCGTAAAATCTTTGGTGGATGCAGGAGCACTGGAAAATATCTATCTGTTGTTGACCGGCTCATCAGCCGTAGAAATCAAACGAGGATATGAAAGGATGCCTGGTCGCAGGGGGCATGGATTTGACCGGGCATTCCTGCCTATGAGTTTTGCTGACTTTTGCAGGGCGTTCAATCTGACACCGCCCCAGACCGCCCTTACCGATATCCTTACTGATGAATCCTCTTTTCGCATGTATGAGATGGAGATTGCCAGCTACAAAAATAAACTTGATGCAATTCTTGAAAAGTACCTTCAATGGGGCGGGTTTCCAATGGTGGTTGCAGATCTGGTCAGGAATGGCTCTGTCACAGAGCAAACTATGGGGGTGTATCGTTCAGTGCTGCTAAGCGAATTCGAAAAGCAGCGCCGAAAAGTATCATTAATTTTGAGCCTTATGAGAAAGCTCTATGCCGTGTTAGGCGCTCCTGTCAGCTATAACTCTCTTACTCAGGATACCGGCTGCCGATCCAACGCTGTGGTACAGGATTATCTTGAAATATTTAATGCAGCCTTTCTTGGTTTTGTTCTTCCCTGCATTGATCTTGTACACAGGCGCCCCTATCCCAAACGAGAAAAGAAATTCTATGCAATAGACCCTATTATATGGAAGGTGGTGGCAGGCGGTGCCGGTTTGCCGCCTGTTCATGAAGCTGCGTTGGCCGAGCATGCTGTGGCTGTTCATCTTGTTCGTCCCCTGGCAGACACATGGGCCAGCCTTGGTTCATTGGAAGGATTGTACTACTTCCGATCCCGCAAAGGTAAAGAGGTGGATTTTGTACATTTCATCACTCCGACCGGACATCCTTTTGGGGTGGAGGTTAAGTATCAAAGCCGTGTTTCCGGTTGGGATGAACAGAGTATTTCTAAAGGTATTGGCCAGGGGACGCTGGTTACTCGGGATTCCTTTAAATGGAATAAAGTTTGCCAAATCCCATTGCCAGCTTTTCTACTTTTGAAAAGTTCATGAAGTAGCAAAGCGGTTTTTTATCCGCAAGGCAAAAGTATGGAATGGGTATTAAAATTGTTTTTTGCTTATTCTCAATAGTGGTAACGACACTGTGCAAATAACAATTCATCTTTTTGGGCCTTATAAACAAATCGATGCTCTTTATTGATACGGCGTGACCAATATCCTTTCCAGTTATAGCGCAATGGTTCAGGTCCGCCTGTTCCTTTAAATGGATTTCGCTTAGTTTCTATAATTATACGGCTAATTCGCTTGAGGATTTTTTTATCTTTTTTCTGCCAATAAAGATAATCCTCCCATGCTTGTTCAGCCCATGACAGTTTCATTCCTCAAAAAGCTCTCTCTCAAGGCCTTTGCCTGTTTTCAACTTAGCAATTGCCGCATTGAGACGTTCAGCGTTTTTGGGGCTCTTCATGAGATATGCTGTTTCTTCGTATGATTTAAAATCATCAAGTGACAAAAGCACGGATGTTCGTCCATTCTGGCGTGTAATAAGGATAGGACAATGATTATCGTTGACTCGATCAATGGTTTTTGCCAAATTTTTACGAAACGTTGTGTAATTTATTGACTCCATATATTTCTCCTTTATGATTAAAGGAAATGAGACCTTTGAAAAACTCGTTATATTTCCGATTTTATGATTTTGTCAATTTTTCAAAAATATTTAGGTAATAATTACAGCAAATTCTACTTAAAATATGACCGATGGTCCGTGTTAAAGCTGTAAATCAGCCCTGCAGGAGGCTGGTTTTCAGGTGTTTAACCCAGTTTTTGTTCTCCGGACGCACCTGTACACCTATACGGTGGCTACCTTAAGAATTTTCAACCCCTTTGAGATATTGTAGGCAGTTTGGCGGTACCAACCATCGAATTTATTTTTAGCAATGTCTGTAAATCTCGCCCGTTTGGCATTATCCTTAAGGTGACTGATTCCAAAATACTGTTCAACGATGTATCGGACTTTGGAGATTTTTTTATTCCGTTCGATTTCATATTCAGTGAGTTTAGCCGTGGTTGAATCTTTACGCATAATACCATCAGCGATTTTATTTCCAGCCAGGAATTCTCGATTGGGTTTTCCGGCATATCCTTTATCAGCATATACTTTTTCGATTTTTTGTTTGGTATGACGGCTGTAAACAGTACAATACGGAAGATAGTTGGTATCGTTAACAGAAGAAGGGGTAATGGTTGTGGCCAGAATAAAGCCGTGGTTGGTATCGACAGCGGCATGTTCTTTAAGACCATAATGAGGAATATCTTTTTGTACAACCCAATCCGAGTCCAGATCCCGAGAGAACTTTTTGGGTTTACCATTTTTATCAAGTTTACCTTCAGGAGAATTGCTTTTTTCTTTCAGTTCTCTGAGTTTCTTGTTGCTGACAGGCCGGCTGGCGGATTTAACGAGTCTGGCATCAACGGCGATACCTTCATTGATGGTAAGCCCCTTGCTTTCGAACTGGCGGAGGATTTCTGAGTTGATTTGATCCATGGCGTTTTTAGATAAACGGCTTCTAAAGCGAGAGAAGGTAGAATGATCTGGCGAGGGTTTAGCGAAGGACAGACCGAGGAATTTTTTAAAAGACAGCCGGTCATTGATTTGATTTTCGAGTTCGGGATCGGAATTGATACGGAACCACTTTTGCAGCAGCATGCATTTAAACAGAAGCATTGGAGGATATGCATCAGCGCCTTCACCGCTAGTGCCTATGGTATAGTGACTTAATAAAATGGCTTCAATCCTTGACCACTCAATTGATTTATCCAGTTTTTCCATTAGCTTAAGACTTCGGTTATGTTTTAAAGAAGAGGCAAGTGCAAGATCGGCGAATCCTAAAGAGTTGTCCATTTTTTTAAAACCCATATCATCCTCCAAGTGGTTGAATTATTGGAATAACATGGCACATAACTGTGGATAAATCAAGTTAAATCAGCAGATTAAAGTAATTTTTATCGATATTTTTGGAGAAAATAGTCAAAACAAACTGCACAGCTTTTAAGAGAAATCAAACCAATGGATTTTAGCGGGGTTGTGCAAAGGTCTCATATATAGATGCTCATTGATTCTACTGATTGAGAATTCCTAATAAATCTGGTTTTTCCCTTCGCTCCAACAAACAACCAGGCTTCGCCTTCGGCTTCAGGCTACGCTTTTCAAGCTACTACGCCCCGACAAGAAGCCCGGCAAGCCAGAACAAGCAATCGTAAACGGGACATTCGTCTCGAAACCAGTCTATGGACAATCAAGACTTACGCACACTTAAAATTCTTGAAGAGATAGAGAAAGACAAAACTCCAAGTCAGCGATACCTTGCCGGCAAGCTGAATATTTCTCTTGGTCTTGTTAATTCTTTTATAAAAAGACTTGCTCAAAAAGGGCTCTTCAAGATTAATAATATTCCCAAAAACAGGGTCAAATATATACTTACTCCCAAAGGCGCTGCTGAAAAAACACGTCTGACTTATAAATATATTCAGTATTCATTTCAGTTCTATAAATCAGCACGTGAGAAATTACGAATATTATTTTACGGTTTAACAAAAAACGGTAATAAGAAAATTGTCTTTTACGGTGCCGGCGATCTTGCCGAAATAGCATACATATCTTTGACAGAAGTACCTATCGAGTTGGTTGCAGTTATTGATGATAATAAAGCAGGTGAGATATTTATGGATTTTGTGATTACAGACTCAGATTACCTAAATGCAATTTATTTCGATAAAATTATTATAACCAACATTGATGACACTGAAAATATTTTAAAAAGTATATTAAAAAAAGGAATTTCACGAAGCAAAGTAGCAATGCTGGAGTAATGAAAATTATCAGAGCCAGCTTCAAAAGAAATACATGGAGAATTCCGAGATTAGCGCTGATGCTTCACTTCGTGCAACTAAAGTACAAAAAATTTAGAACTTTCTGATTTTTTAAATAATAATGAATAAAGATACAATAAATTTCTTTAAAAGTTTATACTGGGATTATCAAGTTTCGGAAGAGAATATTATTAAAATTATTGAATTGGGTGAATGCAACGGATTAACGCGGAAAAACTTGCTAAGCAGGGCTTTAAAATCGCGCAGATGGTATGAAATTAAAAAAATCCTATCACCCGAATTGCTGAAAGAGGCTCTATCTGAGGATGTTCTTAAAACCCTCTTTCCCAAATCCTTGTCTCTTAAATATAATTATGTCAGAAAATTATTATATCAATAATCTATATCCTTTTCAGGATTTGGTTCTCAAACTTATTATGAAGGTTGATGATGCATTTTATCTGACAGGAGGTACTGCGCTTGGAAGGCATTACCTTAAACACAGGTATTCCGACGATTTGGACTTTTTTGTAAACAGGGAAAACAATTTTAAACAATTATCAAATAAAATCATTTTGCTATTACAGAATCATTTCTCTAAGATTGAAATAGCTTTATTAAGTGAAGATTTTGCGCGAATTTTTATCCATAATGAAGAATATCCTTTGAAAATTGAGTTTGTGAATGATGTATTATTTCATACAGGGGTAATACAATCTGCTGATTTCTTTCACAGAATTGATTCGTGGGAAAATATATTGAGTAATAAAATATGTGCTCTGTCCCGTGACGAAGCAAAAGATATTGCTGATTTGATTTTTCTTTCGATGAAATATGATTTTACATGGGAAACGATGATAAACTATGCCAGGCAGAAAGATACATGGGTGAATGAAATCGAAGTTTCACAATCGGTTTATCAATTTGATGCGAGAAGATTAAACAAAATCAACTGGATAAAAGAGTCGGACTATGAAAACATGCAAGATGTTTGTAAAATAATTGCAAAGGATATAATTGACGGTGGAAAAAATTCCCTATCCCAAGCCCCTGCCCTGTAGCTCCCCGTGAAAAGCCGGGATTAAAACCGGCAGATGGTACCGGGGTGGATAGACAAATGATATCAGAGAAAAATAAAATGTTAATTACCAGTGTAAGTGGTTTACTGAAAATGATGAAGATTTAAGATAGCTTATAAAAATTAAAGGAAATAAATATGAGTAACATAGTTGCAGCAAATAAAAAATTTGCGCTTATCGGTGCTGGCGGTTACGTAGCGCCAAAGCATATGAAAGCTATTAAAGATACGGGAAACAACCTGGTGGCGGCATCGGACAGTTCCGATTCTGTAGGGATTCTCGACAGCTTTTCCTTTGATGTGGATTTTTTTACTGAATTTGAACGCTTTGATCGTCATGCTGAAAAGCTTAAAAGGCTTGGTGAAGATAGACGGATACATTATGTCAGCATTTGTTCACCAAATTATCTTCACGATGCACATATTCGGTTTGCTTTAAGAATCGGAGCAGATGCGATTTGCGAAAAGCCGCTTGTGCTAAATCCCTGGAATTTAGACGCTCTGGCTGATATTGAAAATGAAACCGGCAGGAATATTTATAACATATTACAGTTGAGGGTGCATCCGGCGATTATTTTTTTAAAGGAAAGGATTGAGAAGACACCGGGATCTGAAAAACATGATATTATCCTCACCTATATCACATCAAGGGGAAAGTGGTATTTTCATTCATGGAAAGGAGATATCATAAAATCGGGAGGGATAGCCACAAATATCGGAATACATTTTTTTGATATGCTAATGTGGATATTTGGAGATGTAATCCATCAGGAAGTACATTTTGCAAACGAAAAAAAGATGGCGGGATTTATGGAGCTAAAAAAGGCAAATGTGCGATGGTTTTTGTCTGCAGACAGGAATGATCTGCCAAAAGCGGTAAAGGCGGAAGGGAAAACAACATTCAGATCAATAACCGTTGATGAAGAAGAGATAGAGTTTTCAGGCGGGTTTACGGATCTTCACACCCTTGTATATCAGGATATCATGAGCGGCGGAGGCTTTGGTATCGAAGCTGCGCGGCCGTCTATCAAGCTTGTGCATGAGATAAGGAACGCCGAAATGGTTGAAAATAAAACAAACTATCATCCATTTCTTAAAGAGGAGTAACTACTCACGAAGTAAGGCTGAAGGCTGAAGGGGTAAGAAGAGCACAATTGCCGCACTTTGGCAGAAATGTCTGATTCTCGCATCAAGCATGGCGTCAAAATGCGCTTTTCCCTGACAGTCATCAGTATTCAGTCTATCAACCTGAGTTGCGATGAGAGTTAATAAACAACATACTGATTTTATAAAGCAATCAATTAATCAATACCTGCCGGATGCAAAAGTTTATCTCTTTGGCTCAAGGGTTCACGATGATCAAAAAGGCGGGGATATTGATATTCTTGTCATTGGGGAGAAAGAATTGACCGGTCAGGGTAAAAGAGGCATTAAAATCGCTTTTTATAAAAAATTTGGGGAGCAAAAAATAGATATTGTAAGTTTTAAAAAAGATGATCCCTCTACTTTCAAAGAACTTGCCTTATTGGAGGCTGAAAAAATATGAATATTTCCAAAAAAAAGCTTATAATCTTATTGCACTTGCAGAGAATAGCTGTTGGAATAAGCAGGACTGGTGGAAGAAAGCGTCACCAGGTCTGGAAATGATTTTAATTAGCCGCAGAAAGACGCAGACGAACGCAGACATGAAAGCAACAGGAATCCAGATTGGTCTTCTATTTAATTTTAAACATCCAAAAGCAGAGATCAAACGCATTGTGCTTGGTTTGAATGAATAAACCGTCTGCGTTCATACAGGTGGTTATGCGGCTGATTTGTGGTAGTTGTGCCGGAAATAAATTTGTACAATAAATTTCATGAAAAAATAGAGAATAGAGAGGTGGCGTAATGCAAACTGTAAAATCTTTGACTCCGGAATCTTTAACTGCTGTTGAGATTTTTGAGGGGATTGATAAAGTTCATAGAGATCAGGCATTAGATATTTTAAGAAATTTTGTAAATGAACTTTATAGTGAACAAAAATGGCAGGAATTATTATCAAAGTCTCCAGAACCAATGATTAATATGGCAAAACAAGCTCTTCAAGAACATATTAATGGAAAAAGTCAGGTGATGTAGTGAACCCATTTACTGTAAAGTCGTATTGGAAATCATATAAGGGATTACCAAAGAAGATTCAAAAGGATGCAGATAGAAAATTTGATCTTTGGAAGAAGAACCCTTTTCATCCTTCTCTGAATTTCAAATGTGTGAATACGGAATACAATATCTGGTCAGTAAGAGTGACAATGGATTATCGGGCGCTTGCTGTAAGAAATGAGAAGTCAGTGATTTGGTACTGGATTGGTGAACATAATAAATATGAGCAGTTATTAAAAAATTTATAGTGTAATAAAATTAGCCGCAGAAAGACGCTTACGAACGCAGACATAAATATTAAAGCAACAGGAATCAAGATCGGTCTTCTGGTTAATTTTAAACATCCAAAAGCAGAGATCAAACGCATAGTGCTTGATTTGAAAGAATAAATCGTCTGCGTTCATCTTCGTCGGTCAGCGACAAATAATAAGAGAATGTATTTTGATATTTTATCCTGTAAATCCTGTCAGAGAATAACATAAAATGATGGATTATTTTTTGCATGAATCAGCTTATATCGATGAAGGATGTGAGATAGGCAAAGGCACCAGGATATGGCACTTTTCCCACATCCTTACAGGCTCCGGGATCGGCGAAAATTGCAACATCGGTCAAAATGTGGTCATCGGACCGGATGTAATAATAGGTAACCTATGCAAGATTCAAAACAATGTTTCGGTCTATAAAGGCGTGACACTGGAAGACGGTGTGTTCTGTGGACCTTCGATGGTATTTACCAATATTTACAACCCAAGGGCGGAAATACGTAAGATGGATCAGGTCCGCCCAACTCTTGTGAAAAAGGGCGCAACCATCGGTGCCAATTCAACGATTATATGCGGCCTCACGCTGGGACGATACTGTTTCATCGGCGCCGGAGCGGTAGTAAATAACAATG
>Ga0255365_10311_pt1 | contig 12603 bp, 14 predicted proteins | sample ANMaggSeSYBR01J3_FD_182089 | JGI IMG/M metagenome (GOLD analysis project Ga0255365, IMG submission 182089) | Sediment cell enrichment communities from methane seep in Santa Monica Basin, California, United Staets - ANME aggregate JGI... | ecosystem: Environmental > Aquatic > Marine > Cold seeps >... | reverse complement strand
AAAGGTCACAAAGGTCCTGACCGGAAATACTATCAACTCACCCATCTGGGACAGACACTGTTACACGATTTCGTGGAAAGAAATATCCTCCTGTTCTTTGAAGAACCCCTGAAGGAGCTGTTAATTTCCTGATACCGTTAAATAATAACTAATACACCAATCGCATGAAAATAATTACAAGGAACCTACTGTTGTTTGCAGCACTATTGCTGGTCTATACCATCCTGTTCCGATACGGACTTAGCAGCTTGCTTACTGCTGAAAAGTTTATCTGGGTGATGATCATAGCAGTGATCTATGGCGCCACGATCTTTGTGACTGCATGGATGACCGGTCGAAGGGACGGAAGAGAGAATTTTCTGTTCGATGCCGGTTTCAGGTGGAGCCTCATAACTTTTATTGTCTGGGGAGCCGCATCAGAAGCGTGGTTCCTGCTGGGACTCCATTCCTCCTACGAATCCATCCGGGTAGTTCACATCACACTGTTGATCTGGAGTGGTTTTCTGGTCCTACACCTTATCCTTTTTCTGATTCTGAGAAGACGCACCATCAAAGGGGTACACAAAACTGATATCTTTGAATAGAAAAAGGGCCACCAAAAAGGCAGCCCCATTAATATCTGATCAACGATCTGTTTCTTACGGATACTAGTGTTTAATTGCATTAATAACCTATATTAAAGATTATTTATTATCTTTGGTGTATGAGAACAGCACCAAAGATAGAGGTCACGCCCCACGACCTCAAAATATTGACTAAAAGGTCAAAAAGCCGAACAGAACCTAAACAAGCAATAGAGAGGGCTCAGATAATATTGCTTTGTTATGAAGGGAAATCTGTAAAAGAAATAGCAAAAACTATGCATACCTACCCGAATAAGGTGATCGAATGGCGGAACCGTTACATGGCAGAGGGTATTAAAGGCTTGCTGGACAAGCCTCGTTCTGGAAAGCCGATAGAATATATTGGCCTGCGTGAAAAAGTGTTATCAAAATTAAGCTTGCCTCCACCAAAAGGTTATGGTCGTTGGGACGCCCCATTGTTATCAAAAGAATTAAATTGTTCACCCGATGCAGTCTGGAGAATTTTAAAAAAAGATGAAATCAGTCTGGTCAGGCAACGATCATGGTGTATTAGTACAGACAAGGAATTTGTCCCTAAAGCAGCAGACATTATTGGGCTATATTTACATCCTCCACTCAATGCCATTGTAATATGTGTGGACGAAAAGCCTAGCATACAAGCCTTAGAGAGAAAAACCGGATATATCCAAACAAGCGATGGCAAAACACAACGTGCCTATCAAAGTACATATAAAAGAAATGGTACTTTAAATTTATTTGCTGCACTGGAGGTGGCAACAGGGAAAATATCAACCAAATCTACAAAATATAAGACCCGGGAAGATTTTATCGAATACATGGACGAAGTAGTTGGGGAATATCAAGAGGATCAGGAAATACATGTAATACTTGATAATTATTCGACCCATAAAAAAAATGAAGTATGGTTATCAAACCATCCAAATGTACATTTTCATTTTACACCAACATCAGCAAGTTGGTTAAACCAGGTAGAGATATGGTTTGGAATTTTCTCCAGAAAGTCATTAGCAGGTGCAAGTTTTAGAAGCACCGAAGAACTGAGAGAACAAATTGAAGCCTATGTGAATAATTACAACAAAGAGTGCAAGCCTTTTAAATGGAGGAAAAGAGAAGTAAAAGGGTCACAAATTAAGAATAATATAGATAATTTACGCAATTAGACACTAGAACCAGTAACCCAGGGAGATGATCCACTGACTTGGTCGGGCATCCAAAGCAAATTCGCTTCCTCCGATGGTGAACGTTTCTCCCAGCTCACTCAACGACCCTTCATACCTGGCATCAATGGATAATTTACTTAAACCTACACCGAGACCTGCCTGGAATCCCCAGGTCATGGAATTTGTAAAAAGTGTATAATCGGGTTCAATCTCACCAAGGTCAGTGGTCTCACTAATTACATATGAACCAACTGGTCCGGCATTGATCCTCAGTGGTCCCAGCTTAACACCCACCAGCAGTGGGACATCAATCCTGTTGAATTTTACATCCAGCACTGTGGTGGCTCCGTTATCAACCACCTGCTCCAAAGTTCCGCCTCCTGCATTGAAATAGACCTCGGGCTGAATCAGAATCATGGCTACTTTAATGCGGGTCTGTAATCCCACATGGTAGCCCATCACTCCGTCCCCTGTGATAAGGTTGTATACATCGGTTCCATCATCAATACCTGTAATTTCTTCCATCTTCAAAGAGGAGAAACCAACTCCGGCTTTAATCCCCCATTTAAACAACTGGGCATCCGCCATTGTGAACATAAACATGGATGCTACCAGAACTAATATTAGCTTTTTCATAATCATTCCGTTTTAGATTGGACTTTTTCTAGTTGTTTAACGGAAAAATAGCAATTATGGTTGCACAAAATCCGTGAAATCCTGCTTTTTATCAACTATTTACCGAGATTATCCGTCAAGTCCCTGACCACAATGGAGGCGAGCATAGCGCCGAAAATGGCTGGGATATAAGCGCTTGTACCCACCGTGGATTTTTTATTGGGTTCTCCCTCCACCGGGAGAACCGTCTCCTTCAAAACCTGTTCGGAAGAGAATACCACCTTGAATCCGCAATGTACATCCATTTTGCGGAGCTTTTTACGCAGTATGTAGGCCAGTCTGCAGTTATAGGTCTCCCAAAAGTCAGCCACCTTCACCTGGGATGGATCCAGTTTTCCGCCAGAGCCCATAGAGCTGGCGAGTCTGAGACCACTTTTTATAGTATGATAGATCAGGTAGATTTTTGGAGTCAGGGTGTCTATGGCATCCACCACATAATCAAAGGGCTCTTTCAGGATCTCCGGGATCCTCTCCTCCTTTATAAATTCGTGAAGTGTGGTCAGTTTCAACCCGGGATTAATATCAGTTAACCGCTCTCCCATAACCTCCACTTTCGATCTGTTCAGGGTACTGTGGATGGCCGGAATCTGCCGATTCAGGTTTCCGGGTTGTACAATATCTCCATCAATGATGGTCATGCTACCCACTCCGCTTCTGCAGATCATCTCGGCAGCCATAGCTCCAACACCTCCCATACCTACTACCAGTACATTGGTGGCCTGGAGTATGGAGAATTTCTCCTCACCAATCAGCTGAATGGAGCGCTCCTGCCAGCCTGGGTGTGGATTTGCATTTTTCATGTAAAAAGAGATCAAAAGAGGTCAGCAAACCTGGTAAGGTGGGTCCTTGCATTCTCATAGATCTGAACACGCAGGTGATCCAAAGAGATACCCTTCACCTCAGCGGCGAAATGATAGATTTCCCTGATATCCAGATCACCTTCATCGGTTTCAAAGAACAGCTTATCAACCGGGACCGTTAACAGTGATTCAACGATTTTGGAGTGTTCTTTTGCAATAACCTCTCCAAAGGATAACAGGAATCCTGAATTCAACAGTGTTTCGGCCATCTGGGAGCTTCCGTTATAACCGTGTATGATCATGGGAACCACTGGCTTATGTACCTTCATGAATTCAACCAATTCATTAAAGGCTTTTACCACATGAAGGATTACCGGCAGATCAGCAAACTCTGCTATTTCAACCTGCGCTTCAAAAACACGCATCTGATGTTCGAGGGGTGCCTCAATGGATTTATCCAGGCCAATCTCACCAATTGCAAAAACATTGAGATTCTCAGTGGAGAGTCGCACCTTATTGAGTGTATCCTCATCGTCCACCTTGCCAACATTGTATGGGTGGTATCCGACCGAATAGTATCCGTTTTCTATATCCTCAGGGGGGTAATCTTTTGCCATCAGATTCATCATCACCCACTCCTGGATGTTGTTTGCTTGTCTGTGTCCATGAATGTTGATAAAGATCTTATTTGCTTTTTGCATAATTTCTGGCTTTTGAAATTACCTGTTGATCTGTTCTATTCCGGTTTTCATCCTGCTAATTACCTCTGCCTTACCCAGAAAAGCAGCCAACTCAAAAAGACCCGGTCCCTTGGCCGCTCCAACAAGCAACAGTCTCCATGCATTCATAATTGCTCCCATGTCCCACTGCTTTTCCACAATCAAACCCTTCACTACAGATTCAATTGATTCAATTGTAAATGGTTCACAATCCTGAATGGCCCCCACCAGCAGGCTCATTTGATCAGGAGTATCCTCTCTCCATCTCTTTTTAATGACTCCCGGGTCAAAGGATGAAGGAGCCTGAAAGAAAAACCATGACTGATCCCATATCTCATGAATGAAATTTATCCGAGGTTTAATAATTGGTATAAGTGTTTCTAGCTGACACTTTTCGCAATTGACTCCATTTAATTCTAATGCTTTATAAAATGCGGCAATCATATCACCATCAGGCATCATCTGAAGATGCTGGTGGTTAAACCACTTTGCCTTTTCAGGATCAAATCTTGATCCCGATTTCCCCACCTTTTCTAACTGAAATTCCGAGATCAGCTCCTCAAGTGTAAAGAGCTCCTGCTCCGTTCCGGGATTCCATCCAAGCAATGCAAGCATGTTGATACAGGCATCGGATTGGTAACCCTCTTCCCTGTAACCCGGAGAAATTTCACCAGATTCCGGATCCTTCCAATCCAGGGGGAAAACAGGGAATCCGCCCTTCTCTCCATCCCTTTTGCTCAACTTTCCTTTGCCGGTGGGCTTCAGAATCAATGGAAGGTGCGCAAATTGTGGCATCAGGTGTTCCCATCCAAAGGCACGGTAAAGTGAGACATGAAGAGGTAACGAAGGCAACCATTCCTCTCCGCGTATCACGTGAGAAATGGCCATCAGGTTATCATCCACCACATTGGCAAGATGGTATGTTGGCATTCCGTCTGATTTAAAAAGGATCTTATCATCCAGTGTAGAACTGTTGACCGATAATTCGCCTCTGACCAGGTCCTGCATTTCGATCGCCTGATTGGGCTCGAACTTGAACCGGATGACATAGGGTGTCCCCGAAACAATTGATTTTTCCACGGCTTGTTCGTCCATGGTTAGGGAATTCTTCAAAGATTCCCGTACCCTCGCATCATACACAAAAGTCTCGCCCTTGGCTTCCTGTTCTTTTCTGAGATTCTCAAGTTCTTCCGGTGTATCAAAAGCATAATAAGCATGGCCCTTCAAAATGAGTTCCATCGCATATTCTTCATACAGATCCTTACGCTCCGATTGCCGGTAAGGGCCAAAACCTCCACCCTGCCCGGGACCCTCATCAGGAATCAAACCACACCATTCCAGCGATTCAATAATGTAATCTTCTGCACCGGGAACAAACCTGGTCTGATCTGTATCTTCAATACGCATAATAAAAGTACCACCGTGCTTCCTGGCAAAGAGGTAATTGAAAAGGGCTGTTCTTAATCCTCCTATGTGAAGAGGGCCCGTGGGACTGGGAGCAAATCTGACCCTGATATTCTGATTCATGCGAAAACTATTACTGGTTTATTCTTCAAACTGGACAAATATAGATAAATGGTTTAGTAGTGGGGATCAATTCATTGAATGGTTTTCCAGGAACTGCGGATAGAGATCGTCCCTGACCCAGCTGAAGGAGGGTTCCAGTTCCAGAAGCTTTCTGTAAACCACGTCTGCATCCCTGATCTGTCCTGCTTTTTCATAAGCTATACCCAGTCCTGCCAGACAATTCAGGTAGATCCAGTTCTGCCGTGTACGCTCAGGAGTTAATTCGAACAACCGGACCGCTTTTTCATAGAGTGGGACAGCCCTCTTTTTTGACCCCCCCAGAATGGCAGGTGTATAGAATGCAATATTTGCCTTTTCCATCCATGCCTGAGGTTCGTCTGGTCCCAGTCCGATGGCCATTTGATTGGCCTCAATGGAGCGGTTTCTGTTTTTTATCGCCCTGAAAGGTTCAAGATAAACCCTGAATCCATATAAAGCTCCCTGGAGGCTGAAAATCCTTGGATTCTTCTCATCATTCACTAAAATCAGATTGACGTACCCTACTGCCCTTTCAAGTACCTCCCTTGCTTCCTTTCTCCTTTTCACAGATATACAATACGCAATATATCCATACTCAACTTCAATGATATCATACAATAAATCCTTGTCTTCGGTAATCTGGTAATTCGACTCCATCTCTACCATTACCTCTTTCCAGGAATCCATGTTCTTCAGAAGATACGCATTGTAAATCCTTGATTGATAATCCTGTCCACTTGCAAATTCACCGCCCATCAGTAAGTATACTACAATCACAGGCAGTGGATATTTTGATCTGATTTTTTCCAGGAAACGATTCATCTATCTATTTGATAAGCTGATCAACAATCTTCGCCGATGCCAGACAGAGCGGTATTCCTCCACCAGGATGTACGCTTCCTCCTACGAAGTAAAGTCCTTTGTATTTCCTAATGAAATTGGGGTGCCTGCTAAACGCGGCAACACGACTGTTGGAACTATTGCCATACAATGCACCCCTGTGAGTAAAAGTATTGGCTTCAATGGACCTTGGATCGGCCACGAATTCCTTGAGGATCAACGGTTCAATCTTCACCCCAAGCATCCGGTCGATCTTTTTAATGATATTATTTCTGGTCTGCTTAATAAGGGCATCCCAATCCTGTCCAAGATTCTCGGGAACATTGACCATCACGTACCAGTTTTCCTGTCCTTCAGGAGCATCGTTCCAGACCTTTTTTGAGCTGACAAACAGGTAAACTGTGGGATCTTCATAGACTTCTCTTTTATGGCTTAAAACCCTGAATTCTTCCCGATAATTGGCCGAAAACAGAATATTATGGAGGTCCAACTGGGGAAAATCCTTATCAATGGCCCAGTAAAAGATCAGGGCTGATGTACTCCGCTCCTTTTTAAACTGCTTTACCGGAAAAGAGACATCCTCAAGCAGGTCCCTGTATAGATAAAAGAGATCGATGTCACTGATCACCACATCCGAAGGATAGATCCCTCCTTCCACAACGACCCCCTGGGTTACTTTCCGTGCCACGACAATCTTTTCAACAGGCTGATTGAAATGAAAAATAACTCCCATTTTGTCCGCCAGTTCTTTGAGTCCGGTGGCCAGGGCGTACATTCCCTTCTCCGGGAAGTAAGCTCCCAGATTGTGTTCCAGGTGGGATATCACATTGAGTGTTCCTGGAGCCCGGTATGGATCCGATCCATTGTAGGTGGCATACCGGTCAAATAGTTGAATTAGTTGTTTCGATTCAAAACGTTTTACATTGGCCTCATGCATGGTCACCATGGAATCAAGTTTCCGTATCTGCAAAAGTGCATTTATGAACTTTTGGGAGATAAAGGTGCCCATGCGTAAGAAGTTACTGAATATGAAAACATCACTGGTCAGGTCATAGATCTTCTTGTTTTTTTCGAAGTATTGTTGAATCCTGTGGGCCGGTTCACCAAAAACATTTTCCACCTCCTCCATAAAATGGTCAGGATCACCAAAAGCATTTAATACATTCCCATCCTCATAGAAATAGCGGGTAAGAATATCCAGCTTCTCGTACCGTATGGATGTCTTCATCTCCTCACCCGCAAGCACATACAACTCTTCAACCATGTCAGGCAGTGCAAAGAGTGAAGGCCCCGTATCCCACCTGAATCCCTGCCATTGGAGAAAATCAAGTTTTCCGCCAGGTCTGTCAGATTTCTCAAATACTGTTACATGGTGACCCCTGCTGGCCAGGCGTATTGAGGTTGCAAGTCCTGCAATCCCAGCTCCCACAATATTTACAGAAAGCTTCATAATAAACGCTCATAAATGGAAAGTAAATTACGGATAAATTTATGTTTTTTATCATATTTTAGGGTAGCAGAAACCCCTAATTTCGCATTCATATATTAAAACTACTTTTTATGGACAACATCATGGTGATCGGGGCCGCCGGACAAATCGGATCGGAACTGGTGGTTGAACTCAGAAAAACATATGGCGGTGAGCATGTTTTTGCAACAGATATCAAGCAGGCTCCCCCGGATATTATGGAGGGAGGTCCTTTTCAAGTCCTGGACGTGATGGACGACAAGCAGCTGATCCATTTCATCATCCGGCACAAAATCAATCAGATTTATCACCTGGCTGCTGTCCTGTCAGGAAATGCTGAAAAACTTCCCACCCAAGCCTGGAAGATCAACATGGACAGTCTGATGAATATCCTGGAGGTGGCCAAAATGGTAGAAGAGGTGAAAAAAGTCTTCTGGCCCAGTTCCATTGCAGTATTCGGCCCTACCACACTACGCACGAATACACCTCAGCTTGCAGTCATGGAACCCATCACCGTATATGGAATTAGTAAGCTTGCCGGAGAACGGTGGTGTGATTATTACTATAATAAATTCGGGGTGGATGTGAGGAGTTTGCGCTATCCAGGGCTCATCAGCTATAAAACTGAAGCAGGGGGCGGGACCACCGATTATGCCGTTGAGATTTTCTATGAAGCCATTCGCCATGCCAGTTACGATTGTTTTCTGGGAGAGGGAACTGCACTCCCCATGCTTTTTATGCCCGATGCCATCAAGGCTACCATCCAGCTGATGGAAGCCGATCGCTCACGACTGACCATTCACAGCAGTTATAACATTGGAGGGATGAGTATCACTCCGGCCCAGCTACATAAGGAGATACAAAAACAGATCCCCGGATTCTCAATCCGGTATAATCCGGACTTCAGACAGGCTATTGCCGATTCATGGCCACAAAGCGTGGACGACACCATTGCCCGGATTGACTGGGGATTTGAACAAAATTATGACCTGAAGATGATGACCAAAATCATGTTGAATGAGATTAAGAACAAACTAAATACTTAAACCATGTACGGAAAAATAAAGGAGCATCTGACCACTGAACTTGAGAATATTCAAAAGGCGGGTCTGTTTAAAGCAGAAAGGATCATCTCCTCTTCCCAGACAGCTGAAATTGAGCTTGAAAGCGGACAGAAGGTTTTGAATTTCTGCGCCAACAATTACCTGGGGCTATCCGATCATCCAGAATTGATCCAGGCCGCAAAGGATGCCCTTGAAACCCATGGATTTGGCATGTCATCGGTAAGGTTCATCTGCGGTACCCAGGACCTGCATAAGGTGCTGGAACAAAAAATTGCTGCATTCTTTGGAACGGAAGACACCATTCTTTATGCAGCTTGCTTCGATGCCAACGGTGGTGTATTTGAACCCTTGCTTACTGCTGAAGATGCCATCATTTCTGATACCCTGAACCACGCTTCCATCATTGACGGGGTCAGGCTTTGCAAAGCTCAGCGTTACAGATATAAAAACGCCGATATGGAAGACCTGGAGCAACAGCTGATCAAGGCACAGGAGCAGCGGTTCCGGATTATCGTTACCGACGGCGTTTTCTCCATGGATGGAAACGTAGCTCCGGTTGGTCAGATCTGTGAGCTGGCAGAGAAGTATGATGCCATGGTGATGGTGGATGAGTGCCATTCGGCCGGTGTTGTGGGAGAAACCGGACGGGGGGTAACAGAACAGTTTAACATCAGGGGTAAGGTAGACATCATCACTGGTACCCTGGGCAAAGCATTCGGGGGTGCCATTGGTGGCTTTACCACCGGTAAAAAAGAGATCATTGAAATGCTCCGTCAGCGCTCCAGACCATACCTGTTCTCCAATTCCCTTCCGCCAGCAGTGGTAGGTGCCGGAATCAGAATGTTTGATATGATGGATGAGACCACCAAGCTTCAGGAAAAATTGCACTATAATACAGATTACTTCATGAAGAAAATGATGGCTGCAGGATTTGATATCAAACCTACCCAATCAGCCATCTGCGCACTGATGTTGTATGATGCCAAACTATCCCAGGACTTTGCATCAAAACTACTGGATGAAGGGATCTATGTGATCGGTTTCTATTTCCCGGTGGTTCCTAAGGAGCAGGCCAGGATCAGGGTACAGCTCTCGGCTGCCCATGAACAGGAACATCTGGACCGCGCTATCAACGGATTTATTAAAGTGGGAAAAGAGTTGGGGGTTATTCAATAATAGTTGTTTTACCGGACTTACACCAGCTTCTTTCTATTAAGAAGAGCATCGGAAAGTACCAGCAGAAACAGGGCCACCAGGGTGGAAACCAGCCAGGTGGATAGGTTGATCTCCGAAAGAAAGTCATAGTTTAAGTTAAATTGTGGCAATTGCCATTCCAAATTGGATAGTCCACTGACATTTTTCAAAAGTATGCCTCCTGGTTCTGAGTATATTACAGATACCACTACAATGCCAATGATGAAGAGAATAATCAGGAACCTGCCGGCCTTGCCGATAAGCGGCTTATACACGCTCTTTTCAGTCTCAACACCGATCTTATCCATCACCCGGTCTGTAAAATTACCGGGGGCTGGTTCCAGGCCCGACTCCCTGAAAAGCTTTGATATTTTCGGATCCCTTTCCATTTTATAAAATTGAAGATAGTTCAGATTTTAAACTTTCACTGATCACCTGGTACATTTTTTTTCTTGACCGGTGTAGTTTGATCCTGATGTTGCTATTGGTCAAACCGGTAATTTCAGCAATCTCCTCCAGTGACAATTCATCATAATAAAAGAGTGTTACTACAACTCCATCAGTTTCCGGAAGCGCCTCAATGGCCATTTGTAAATACCTGCCTCTCTCTTCTGCTGATATACTCTCCAGTCCATTCATATCCCCTTCGTCAATCTCCGCATCAGGTATCTCTTCCACCAGGTCAATCATCCTTACCTTTTTTCGAATCACGCTAATGCACTGATTGTAAGTAATCCGGTACAACCATGTAGAGAACTTCGATTTTTCCTGAAAACCCTCTATGGAACGGTAAACCTTCACAAAGACATCCTGTGCTGCTTCTTCAGCATCTGCCTCAACGGTCAACATTCTGAGACAGATGGTATATACCATATCTCTGTACCTGTCTACCAGCCAGGAGAATGCTTCCGTCTCACCCTGTTTTACCCGGTTGATAAAGTATGACTCGCTGTGGGCCTCCATTCAATTACTAAGACGCCTGATTTTACAAAACGTTACAATTTAACCCCACTTTTCGATCCCCACATCTTATTAACGAATATAATGCGTTAAAAATTTTGATGATTCCTGTAACATGATTACAAAAGAGGGCGTCAAAGAGACAACAAACAAAGTTTAACCAAAATCTACAAATTATGTTAACCGAGATTTTAGTACCTATTTCAATATTCGCTGCAATTTTTGGGATCGTATTCGTTATAGCCACTGCCAAGAACCGAGAACGGATGGCCATGATTGAGAAAGGTGTCAATCCAAAGGACTTTATGAATACCAGTAAGCCCAGTATTTATGGTATCCTGAAGTGGGCCCTGTTGCTGGCAGGACTTGGATTGGGATTGTTTATAGGAAGCCTTTTGGAAGCCTATACCCAGATCCCGGAAGAGCCTGCATATTTTGCCTCTGCCCTGTTTTTCGGAGGACTTGGCCTGGTCATAGCCTTCCTGATCTCTAAGAAGGCAGAGGATAAGAAGTAGGATTTCCCGTATTGTAGAATAACACAAAGAGACTGTCTCCAATCGAGGTGGTCTTTTTGTTTAACTATCTTTTGGAGGGTAATTACAATACTCTTGGAAGGTTATCCGCATTTGGAGTGGCCGCATTCAGTACAGATCAGACAGCCCTCCTGATAAACTAAATTGTTTGAATCACACTCTTCACATTTCAGGCCCGATTTAGCTTTTGTTCCATTGGGAATATACTTTTTCAAAGACCTTACTACCCCTGCACTCCAGGTATTGATCGATTCGTTATCGAGCCGCAGTGAGCTGATCAGGTTGATGGAATCTACTACCGGCATTCCGTGCCTCATCACCCCGGATATCAATTTAGCATAGTTCCAGAACTCGCTATTGAACTGGTGTGACAATCCACCCATTGTCACCTTGTATCCGTATTTATCCACATACTGGAAATCATAGCGCTTGGTTCCGTCCTCATTTTTTGTTTTAAGGATCACCCCTTTCTTTACCTTGGACGGGATCGGGAAGGTATCTTCCTCTTTCCGCCCAGTAAAGATCTCGTAGGGTTTTCCATCAAGCAGTCCAACAAATGCAATCCAGTCTTCATCATTATTTTTGAACCTGAGTATCTCTGCCTCCAGTTCCTTTGGTCGCTTAATGGGGAATTGAGTTTCCTCTTTTTTATTCTTATCACTGGCCACCAGAACTCCCGTCCTCGACCCGTCACGGTATACAGTAACTCCCTTGCATCCGCTTTTCCATGCATTCACATAGAGCTCTCCAACGAGTTCTTCTTTAGCATTAGAAGGAAGGTTGATGGTCACACTGATGGAGTGGTCCACCCACTTCTGAATGGCTCCCTGCATTTTTACCTTCTGGACCCAGTCTACATCTTTTGAGGTTGCCTGGTGGTAGGGTGACCGTTTAACCAGCTCCTGCACATCTTCATCGCTAAAATTTTTCACCTCCTCCGGGTCCATGCTGTTCACTCTTAACCAGGTGAGAAAATTATGATGAAATACATTGTACTCTTCCCAGCTGTCGCCCACCTCATCTACAAAAGTAACAGTGGC
>Ga0255365_10245_pt1 | contig 12620 bp, 10 predicted proteins | sample ANMaggSeSYBR01J3_FD_182089 | JGI IMG/M metagenome (GOLD analysis project Ga0255365, IMG submission 182089) | Sediment cell enrichment communities from methane seep in Santa Monica Basin, California, United Staets - ANME aggregate JGI... | ecosystem: Environmental > Aquatic > Marine > Cold seeps >... | reverse complement strand
ATCCTGAATATTATTACCGTTCATGTCATAAAATGCAACGAAATCAATATCGCTGTAAAACTTAAAGGTTGTAGGAATTGGAATACCAAAGTCTTTTCTTATTCCGACACTTACCAGGAAATTGTCATTTGTATGCCTCTCGAATTCAAACTCAGTTCCTGTAATATAAGATGGTAAATCTACCTGAGTTGCCCTTAATTTTGATGTATAAACTGTATAACTTGGGTTTATACTAAATCGCCAGCCTGAATTAGTAAAATAAAATAGTTCGGGGTTGAAATTAAAGGAGTGATGGTTGTAAACATTTGTGTACATATAACTTACCATCGACTGAAGAACAAGGTGTTTTCCCGGAAATACAAATTGATGCATAAAGGATATTCTTAGGTTTTGTGGCATTATATTATTTTGATTTTTAGTATAAACCATAGATGGCGACAGAGGGCCATAGATATAAAATCCGTTCATACTTAAATTATGATATCGGATCATTGTATTGAGCTTATAAATAAAATTGTTTTTGCTGTCGGAAATATTCATCACTTTACTAAGTCCGAGAGTTGTAATTAATGAAAACTGCAGGTTCTTAGTAATGTCATATTTGTTATATGATAAGTTTAATCCCCTAACGTGAAAGTCAGTCCCCCATTGTTTTTTAATATCGTAAAATATTCCGGGTTTAATACTTGGGAAATATTTGGTTGAATAAAAATTCAATGAATTAAAGAAAAAATAGTTTTCATTGTAGCCGGGAATATAGTTATAATGATTTTCATCATATTTGTATTGATTATAATTATTTATCAACCCTATTTCAAAATCTTTCTTTAATTTTATCCTTGACCGGTGATTCAAAAACAACCTTTCAAAACCATAAGCTCCAAATCCTTTTGATGTATATGTACCTCTAATATTGAATTTCCATTTGTTGTTGACGAAATAGCTTGTATATCCTAATCCGGCAAGATAACCTTGTTTCGTATATGTGCTATCCTGATTAAGATAATGATATCTGTCACTTCCTGCAAGTGTTACACTTAAATGATGTTTTCTCGCTATTCTGAATTTAGGTTCATACGAGATTATATTTGTTTTCATTTTAGCAATATGATGATGACTGTGGGCAAAGCGAAATGTGTGGGAGAAATTTTCAAGGTTAAGTTTGTGATGGAGACCATAAGTCTCTATCCTGGAGTTTGAAAAAAAGTACGGTGATTTAATGTAAAATGCTCCTACCTTGTGTGCAGGTGCAACGGTAATTTCGCCTTTAATCCCTTTTCCGCTACTTTGCATGCCAATCGTACCACCGTTTACATAACCTAATTGCAGGCTTTTCTTTTTGTCAAAATATCCAATATAGTATGGTATATCCCGTAAAAAATTTTCACGATTGTAAAAATTTTCCTGTGATGAGAAGTACAAACTGGCATTATAAATAAGATTACCACCATTGCTGAAATATTTGGAACCTCTGAGATGCAGGCTCGAAAAAATAATATCATCCAAAAGATTAGATACCCTGAAATAAGCTGTCAAAGGCAATACATTACTACCATAAGGGTTTACTTTTTTTGTATTTGAAAGTTTTACAAAATCTACTTTTTCATTTCTGGTGATTCTGTTGGTGCCAAACCTTCTTGGTTCCGCTGAATTGAAAAATATTGAAAAACGTTTTTCTTCATCAAAGATTGATGGATTATAGTTTTCAATATCTATATTTTTAAAATTTCTTTCTCCTTCAATATAACGCAGTTTGAAATCAAATGTAGTATCTGTCAATGATTTAAGTGTTACATCATATTTGTTTTCCTTCAGTACTCTTTCATTAGTATCCATTAGTACAATGTTGCTTTGGGGTATTGACATAGTAAGAAAAATGTCTTGTTGCTCGTTTCCTGAATTAAAAAGGTTTAGGCTAAATTTCGTGTCACTTTCATTATTTCGAAAGTATATCCTGTTAGAAGGCAGAACACTCATTTCCCATCTATTGATGATTTCGGTAAATGCAAAGAAATAATCATTTGTAAGTTGCTTACCGGACTCGTTTTCCAGGAAAGCATTGATATAATATTTTGTGTTTCCCTTCATAAACATATCAGGAATAATTCTGACGGGAATAAAAATTGAATCTTTTGAGTTTAAAGAATATAATTTATCAGAATTAAAAAGGGTTTTCCAGGTAGGAGGGAAATTTAATTTGATTTTAATTGCGATGGAATCATCAGAATTGTTTATAATTTTTAAAACGTTAGATATAATTTGACCTTTGTTAATTTGAACCTCTTTTACGGTAAATGATACATCAATATCCTGTGCCGACGGGCCCTGGCTTAAAATACCATTGACCTGTGCATGCAAATCGTATCCAATAAACAATACAATCAGAAGACTGATGAATACTAAACCTGCTCTTAATAAATATATTTTATCTTCTCTTAATTCTGTCATACTTAGGATTTCCTAAGGAACTTCAACCAATTCAGCTTTGATCTGAAGCTGGTATATACCAGGTTCATAATTAAAACCGGGAGTAATTCTGAAATCTACCAGAAAATTAAACTCATCATAATGAGTTAAATAACTGCCAGGTCCATTAACATTAACTATACAAGAACCTGCATTTATCCTGACACCTGTATTTTCAATTATTTCAATAAAATCTCCATTATCTGTCATGCTCATAAATACACCGTCAACAGGTGAGGTTGAACATCCGTTTGTTACTCTTACTTCCAGGATTTGTATTTTCGGAGGGTCAGCATTTCCTGAACCATACGTAGCCAGTGTCTCCCATTCATCAATAGGTGTACCTGCCGAGGGATTGTTTTCAACAAATAATGTTAACATCCATTTGCAATTCGGGCCTGGCGGTACTTTATCATCTACTTTTACATTAATCTTTACAGCGCCGTAGTATGTTATACCAGCTATGTATTTACTAAATGAGTCAAATACAAAATCGCTTTGTTCTCCAACGTTGGGAACTATTTCCACATCACCGCAAACAATTTGCGAGTGAGCGGAAGTTGCTGCAATTATATGCAACACACTTAGCCAGATTATTAATATGTAAAATGATGATCTCATTGATTTATAATAATTATTTTTTGTAATGAAAATTTAAAAGAACCGGGTGAATGTAGAGACGCACGGCTGTGCGTCTCTACGTTTACGACCCGGATCTTTTTTATTCTACTGGTCTTCAACCAAAACGTACTGAACGTACATGGTATAAACACCAGGTTCAGCATAGCTGTTAGCTCCGTTTACCGTAACAAGGTCCTCAGCAATTGCTGCATCAGCATCAAAAGCATTAGGGAAAATTGCTGGTAAACCAGGCATGAGCCTGTAATCAATTACATAGTAATAATCACTAGTATATCCACCGGCAGTTAAATAAGAGCCGCCGGTCATAGCATCATCACCTAATCCGGTTGTACCCGAATGTCCTGCGATATACTTATCGGCTACCGTTGGAGGAGTAAGTGTACCATTGTTAACATACAAACTGTTAGCACCGTTGTGAACAGTGGAAGCAGGAAATGGAGTAGAATAATCGATATATGTTGCCGTTATACCTGCTCCAGCTGCACCATTGTTTGGCTGAGACTGATGTAACTCAACTGCACTTAATGGTAACTGATTAATTGTATTGGTTCCTGAACCTGAGCCATAATCAATAATCTGGTCCCAGAATTCCGGCCCAATAGTTCCGTTTGATCTGCCAACTGCATATAAATCCCAGCTTACAGTTGCGCTGACCTTTAAAATAGTAGCGCCATATTTGGTGATACCGGCATAATAATCTTTGATATCATCAAATACGAACTCAATCTGGTCTGCAGTTTCCATATCCAAATGTAATATAGGCTGCAAATCCATAGTAATCGTAACCGACTTTTCATCCTGTAATTGAGCGAAAAGTCCATTCTGCAATCCCATTATCATGATGATAGCAGATACAAGAGTTAATTTTATTTTCATAAGTTTACTTTTTAATTAATAAATAATTTAATTGTTAAAAAATAAAAATGTTTGAATTAAATAATGGATTTTTTAATGTTTAAATTTCCGTACTTAAAAATTGGAAATTTTAGTTGCTCCTCCTTTCTTTTTTAAAAATTCGACATAATTTAACTTTCTTATATTGATATGATTATTTATTTTGTTAAATAATTTGTACCAATAATTTTTAAAAATTGTAAATTCTGATCGCTGGTTAAAGGGCATAGTTGCAAAAATCTTCCGGTGGCTAAAGATCCTGCATTTTAAAGATAAATAAGATCACTCTATATTCAGGTCCATTTCAGCTGCAACTAATTTAGTGTTGCTAAAGTAGTCGACAACACCAACTGCTGAGTATTTTCCTTTAGGTATATCAGGTAACAATTCAAATATGAAAGTTCTCCGGTATCCTGGCAGTATAGTATATTTTTTCCCTCCGAGAAAGTACTGTTCACCTGTGCCTAAGTTTGTAAGTTCAACATAGGCTTTGCAAAAGGAAATTCCATCACCTGTATTTTCAAGTTCCAGAAAAAGAAATTTTGTTTCATTTTCTTCATCTATATTATAGGAGAATTTCTGAATTTCAACATTTGTGTTCTCAACATTTGGTGGATTTTGATATAGCCAGACTCCGAAAACTATGGTAGGTGTTATGCCAAATGCCACTGTTTCCCCGCTCTCATTCCCCGGATCCAGCCTTTGCCTTTCTTTTGCTTCCTCAACCATCAATACTCCCCATGATGCAACATTTGCCTCCGGATCATTTGGCAATTGAACTGTAACTGCAATTTCCGCTGAACTACCTGGATCTAATTCAATAAAAGTTGGGGAAATGCTCAGGAATTTTGACAGACTGTATTTACTTTCTCCTGCTTCAAGAAATGAACTTTTGCCATCTAAGCTCATATCAAAGTCATTGTATTTTATTTGGAATTTTTTTTTGTTACGCTGGTATAATTTGTAACCTTAACTTTCTTAGTTTTAATTTTACCAAGATCAACGTTGAATTTGATATGAGCCGGAGATACGGTTACTCCTGTGTTATATTTTTTATCATCATTGTTCTTTTGGTGATTGTTTTCAGGTTTGCCTGATAAGGAATTAACATGAAATATCATGATTCCGAGAAAACAAATAAATAAGAAATAGCTGATAAGATTTACAGGGATTGACTCTTTTTTTCTCATAATTGCGGACTAGATAGAACAACAGTTATATATTTTCATATATCAAATAATAAGTTTATACCTTGTAATTAATTTAATGGTTACGTTCAATTGCTTAATTTTCTATTTGCCTTAATGTTGATTCTAACTATTATTTGCTTGTTTGAAATTTTTATAAGCCCTGTTTTCTTTTCATATTTTATATTCATTTTTATACTCTAAAAGCTCAAACCGAAGGTGTCGAGAAAAATGTTTTGGTAATTGGGAATTCGACAGTATAACAGGTGGTGGGGATTTTCCCCTCTGGTCCGTACGGGCGCCAGAGAGTGATCATAACTATGCAAATTTTCACCTTAAAAGAATTGAATATGATAAACCTGAGAAATGTTAAGGGAGTGAAAATTAAAATCAAAAAAATTTTTACATGAATTAATAATAAGCAGTACCTGAACGAAAACGTTGTTTCTTGTCATTTTAAATAGTTTTCATTCAGGTATTAAATATTATATTGTTAGCTTAGAATTAGATATAAAAAAATAGTTATTCTCTATTTCAAAAGCATCATTCGCTTTGATTCGAAAATATTTTTTCCGACTTTCAATTGGTAAAAATAAATTCCACCTGAAACCTTTTTGCCACTATCATCCGTTCCGTCCCAAATCACAGAATGTTGACCTGCTTCCATATTTTGATTTATAAGAGACCTAACTTTTTGCCCTACTAAATTATAAATCACCAATTCTGTATTCTCCGTATTCTCTGTGGTTGAAAAAGAAATCGTTGTGGTTAGCTTGAATGGATTGGGATAATTTCCAATTAATTGTGATGGTGTTAGCATCTCATCTTCATCTACAGAAACATATCCAGCAACTTGAATGTAATCTTCTTTAATGTTAGTATCTTCATTATATGCGTTAGACGAAGTCAATGTAACGGTATAATAACCCTGTTCGTTAAATGTCCATACCGGATTCTGATCATACGAATCAATTACTCCATCACTGTTAAAGTCCCATTCCCATTCGGTCGGATAACCTGTAGTAAGGTCTGTGAATTCGACTGTAAAGGGAGATGGGCCTACCGTGTATGAAGCTATAAAATCAGCGGAGATCAATACTGTTACTTCATAAGCGCCCATTTCAATCCTTCCATCCAGGACACGCGGGTTCCCGGCAAAATCAAATTCAGGGAGATTGAGCCCTGTTGTATCCGGTATGCCGGCATTTATACAGGGAGAACCTTCAAGTAATGAATAATGATGCTCTCCGGTGAATGTAAATAAGGGGTCTTCATCAATATTACCTTCTAACCAATTCAAAGTTACAGAAGCAGGGATCTCAATTCCTGCTTCCCCACCTTCAATATCACAATATGATATTGTGACTTCGGTTGTATAGGTTGGACTATCATTTATTCCAATTTCATCGGGACTATTATTCCACATAATACAATCTATAAAAGTAACAATAGTTCCAAATGACACCCAACATGTACCACCTGCTAATTCGCAGAAATTATCGCTAAATGTAACATTTGTGAATTCCGCAGTACAAGTTCCAACCATAATACCGGCCCCAAGACTGCCCCAACTACCAAAACTACCGGAATTGCCTGTGATTACTGAATTACTTAATTTGACAATTCCATCATTTCCAAAAAACAATAACCCTCCACCGGAGCCTTCAGCATAATTATCAGATATCATTACATTATTCATATTCAAAAAATCAGTATTGGTGAATTCTCCGCCTCCACCTGACCATGCGGAAACATTACCTGACATTTGGAAATTTTCTATAATAATTGTACCACCATGACACTTAATACCACCTCCTGCACTAAAGGCATAGTTGTTTAACGCCTTAACATTTGTCAGAAATGCTTCAGATTGTGATATCATAATTCCACCACCACTCATACCGCAGGCATTATCAGTAGTGGTAACATCCTCTATTGTTGCATTGGAAATTTCATGTAAATAAATCCCGCCACCCATTGTTTCTGTTAAATTATTCGAAACTATTAAATTCTTTAAAGTCATAGAGGAGTTATTCATACAAGAAACACCTCCTCCTCCATCATAACAATAACCATTCGTAATCGTAAATCCACACAGAACCGTAGTTGTTCCTGTTACATTTTCGATAATCACTGTTCTTTCCAGTTCGTTACCGTCAATTACTGTTTCCGTAATATAGGCAGGGTTGCTTGTTGTTAAAAACAACGAACCTAATACAATGCTTTTTCCATTGTAATTAATGTTCTCTATGTATGTTCCGGGCTGCACAAGAACTGTGTCACCGTTAACTGCGGCATTAATGCCTTGTTGAATTGTCGGCTGATCTGCCGGCACATTGATAACTTCTGCAAATATATAACTACATAAAAACAGAAGCAATAAAACTGTTGTAAATAATTTTAAATTTTTCATAATAAAAATTTTTAATTAATAAATAAAATTTCCTGTAATTCGAATTACATAAATAGAACACAAAATAATTTTACAGGTTGCCTGATAAAAAACATCCATTTTGTGTTTTTTTTGCAATTTTATGTATTTCAATGATATAGATAAATTTTATGTTGTTCATATATATATATATGGACAACTTAAAGAAAATAAAAACCGGGGGATTTTAAAAAAATTGGTATAAAGGGAATAAGGGTATAAAGATATAAGTCATTCGGTGGTCATTGATGGTCATTCGGTTGTCATTAAGTAGCGAAGCAAATGACAGCGAAGCAAATGACAGCAAAGCAAATGACAGCGAAGCAAATGACAGCAAAGCAAATGACAGCAAAGCGAATGACAGCAAAGCGAATGACCTTATTTCCCCAAGTATTATTTATTCAGGAACAGTACCGGATGGGGGTTCGTTTTTTAAATAATTCAAATAAAATGATGGAGTTACACCTACATGCTTTTTAAAAGCATTGTTAAAAGCCGTTTTTGATTTATATCCTACCATTTCTGCAACAGATTCAATTGTATATTTCAAACCTTGCGTGGCAGACAAAATATTTTTTGCTTCCTTTATCCTGTATTCGTTCAGGAAATTACTGAAATTTTGATTGAACAGTTCATTAATCACCTGTGATATATAGCTTCTGCTGACATCTAAATCTTTTGCAAGTGTATTTATTGAATAATCGATGTTGAGGTAATTTTTGTTGTTGTTCATATAATTTACAATTGAATTTTTTAAACTCTCTTTTTGTTCTTCGGTAAGTGTAGAAGCTGCATATTTTGTAAGCGGTTTTTCATTGTCTTCCCCTGCATTTTTTTCATATCTGTTAATAATTGCTTCTAATTTAGTATTGGCTTTAAACAGTTTCCTTTCCGATGCATCAATTTCAAGATTTTTTTTCACAAGGTTCCTGTTGGCAAAAAGCAGGTTACGTTTTTGAACAACAAGAATAATAATAAAAATAACCACAAGGGCAAAAGCTATTATAAATATCAATAACCAATATGTGCGGGATTGTAATTGTGTTTTTTTAAGTTTATTTTCAATATTGAGCATTTCTATGTGCTGCTCTTTTTTTTCAGTTTCATATTTTGTTTGCATATCTGCTATCAAACGGCTGCTTCTCTCGTTATAAATTGTTTTGGTAATTGCAAAATACAAATCGTTGTATTTTTGCAAATTAGTATAATCGGCTTTTAATGATGATAATATAATATAAAGAAAATAATTGTTTTGTATTAATATTTTTGCATCAATTTCTTTTGATATTTTAAAAAGAGCGTTCAAGGTACTTCTCGGCATTTGCCAAATCTTTTTTCTTAAGATACAGATTGGCAATATTATATGTACTAAAAGCAATTCCCCTTTTCAAATTGTTTATTTCCCTGATTTGTAACGATTTATTAAAATAATACAATGCAGTATCATATTCCTGCATTTGAAAATAAATATAACCGATATTATGAATTGCTGATGAAATAGCTATAGGATTATTAATACCTTCCATTAACAGGAATGCTTTTTGATAATATTCCAGTGCTTTATCGTAATTATCTAATCTTTCATATATCGTACCAATATTATTTAATGAAATTGTAACCCTTTCTTTGTCATCAATTTTTTTGTTGATTTCATACGATTTTAAATAATATTCCAATGCTTTTTTGTAATTGTTAAGTTCGGAATATGTAATTCCAAGACCGTTTAAAACTTTTGAAATTCCGATTTTATTATCTGTTTTCTCAAAGACTTTCAGGGATTTCAAAAGATAATCCAAAGCATTATCATAATCGCCTGTTAAAGAATACACCTCACCTATCCTTTGCAAAGCATAGGCATAAGGGATTTCACTTTTTTGTTTAACAGATATTTCCAATGATTTTTTATAATTTGATATTGCCTTTTGATAAAACCCGACGTCCAAATAACTATCACCGATTTCTCTTAATAATTTTGCCTTTTCAATACCTGATGATTTTTCAAGAAGTATTTTTAAACTATCAATTTCGGAAGTATTCTGAGAAATACAATAATTAACCATAAGAAACGATGATATTATTGTAAATAATGTAATGATTTTATGAATTTGCATATAGCAAAAATAATGATTTTATTATTAAAGAAATTTAACCCGAATGAATTTAAAAACGTAATACGCGTTGGTAATACGAATTCTTAAGTTCAATTAATAAAGATACAATGTGTTACCTTTGTGGCAATGTTAATATGATTTATGACGCTTTTGATATTTAAAAAACAAGAGTTGCCATCTTCGAATTTCTTTGCGGAAGTTTATTTATAGCTTCTGGTTTCCGGAAACTAATTATATTCCTGTTCCAAAAACCAGCAACAAGTAACAATTTAACAATGAAATACCACATCATAACACTTGGCTGCCAGATGAATATGTCGGACAGTGAGCGGACACGCCCGGTCATTGAAAGGATGGGTTATACATGGACCGATAATGAAGAAGAAGCAAGTTTGCTCGGTATCCTTGCTTGCTCTGTGCGTCAGAAAGCAATTGATAAAGTCTATTCAAGAATATATAAATGGAATAAGCGAAAAGACCGGCAAAACCTTATTACTTTTCTTACAGGCTGTATTTTACCTGCTGACAGTGAAAGATTCCTTAAATTATTCGACATCGTTTTCCCGATGAGTGAGTTACAGGAATTACCCAATATTATCAGTCAATACGGAATTGTTACCCCGGTGAGTCTTCAGGCGAAAAGTAAAAACGAAACAGTTTACAAAAAACCCCGACTAAGTGAACTGAAAAATAAAAGCGATGTTTTGGAGATGAATATACATATTCAGGATTTCTGGCATATCCATCCCGAATATACTTCTTCGTTTGAAGCATTTGTACCAATACAAAACGGTTGCGATAAGTTTTGTTCGTTTTGTGCTGTGCCTTATACAAGAGGGAGGGAGGTTTCAAGGCCTTCGGAGGAAATCTTGGCAGAAGTTCAGAGTTTGATTGATAACAACTATAAATCAATAACCCTTTTAGGGCAGAACGTAAATTCTTATGGACTGGACAAGAAAAGTAAAAAAATCCGCTTTCCTGAATTGCTGCGCAAGATTGGAGAAATGGGCATTAAATCCGGGAAAGAATTTTGGGTGTACTTTACTTCACCACATCCACGGGATATGACGGATGAAGTTATTGAAGTCATTGCCCAATATCCAAACCTTGCCAAACAAATTCATATTCCCATACAATCGGGAAATGATATAGTGTTGAAAAGAATGAACCGGAAATATTCGGTGGAGGATTTCAGGAAAATCATAAAAACGATTAAAACCCTTATTCCGCAGGCAACTTTATTTACCGATATAATCGTTGGCTTCACAGGCGAAACAGACAAGCAGTTTGAGAACACCCAAAAGATCATGGATGAGTTTAAATTCAACATGGCGTACATTGCGCAATATTCGGTTCGCCCCGGATCCATGAGTTCACGCTGGGATGATGATGTTCCGCAACAAGTCAAAAAACAAAGATATCATACTCTTACAGAGGATTTAAAAAGAGTTTCTTTTGCAAACAATAAACAAATGCTTGGGAAAACATTCAGGGTGTTGGTCAGGGGAAAAGAAAGAAATCAAAAATACCTGGCAGGACTAACGGAAGGTAAAATCAATGTCAGGATACCTTCATCTGATAGTTCTTTAATTGGAGAAATGATGGATGTAAAAATTATTTCTGCTACGGAGTTTTCTGTGGCGGGTGAGCTTGTTTGATTTTTTTTAACTTCAAATCCTCTTTGTTTTGGATTTGATTAAATTTGCTTATTAGATTTAATTCATTCTTATAATCAAGTAATAATAAAACTTATAATTAAATGGATTTTAATAAACTCACCGAACTATTTCGACAAACGAATAAATTTTTTAAATCTAAAGCCATAAGCGCCGTTAATACATCTTTAACTTTACGCAATTGGCTTTTTGGATTTTATATTGTTGAATATGAACAAAAAGGTGAAGACAAGGCAGCTTACGGAGATAAAGTTCTTAATAAAATTGTTAATCGTTTGAAAAGCGATGTAAGTGAAATTTCATTAACTTACCTCAAAAATGCACGAAAGTTTTATCTCACTTATCCGCAGATTGGTCAGACAGTGTCTGACCAATTGAAAAAAATGCCTTTGATGGAGGTTGAAATGTTTATATTGCCTGAAAAAGGTCAGACAGCGTCTGACCAATTACAATGGATATCTTCAGAAGAAATTATTCATGATTGGGATAAGCGGTTAAAAGAACTTTCCGTTTATACTCCATCGGATAAACTCGTTGAAAAAATCCCCTATTCTCATTTTGTTGAATTGATAAAACTTAATGATCCATTAAAACGGATTTTTTATGAAATTGAGTCCATAAATGGCACATGGAGCGTACGTGAATTAAAACGGCAAATTGCAACATTATACTATGAGCGTTCAGGGCTATCAAAAAACAAAGAAAAACTTCATGCACTGGTTAATCAAAAAACCGAAAAACTACAACCTTCAGATATTCTGAAAAATCCGTTTACTTTTGAATTTCTGGGATTACCTTATCGGGAAGTTTTAGAAGAAAGTGAATTAGAACAGGCTCTGATTGATAATCTACAACAATTCCTTCTTGAACTTGGAAATGGTTTTTGTTTTGAAGCTCGTCAAAAAAGGATTTTAATTGGGGGTGAATACTATTATATTGATTTGGTTTTCTATCACAGAATATTAAGATGCCATATTTTGGTCGATCTGAAAGTTGATGATTTTTCACACGAATACGCAGGTCAATTAAATACTTACGTGAATTATTATAAAAAGGAGATCAAACAAAAATCAGATCGAAATCCTGTGGGGATTCTGCTCTGTACGGGTAGTAACAACGCATTAGTAGAATATGCAACGGCCGGTATGAATAAAAACCTATTCATTAGTGAATACATGATTAACCTGCCTTCAGAAAAAGAGCTGAAAGATTT
>Ga0255365_10055_pt1 | contig 12644 bp, 8 predicted proteins | sample ANMaggSeSYBR01J3_FD_182089 | JGI IMG/M metagenome (GOLD analysis project Ga0255365, IMG submission 182089) | Sediment cell enrichment communities from methane seep in Santa Monica Basin, California, United Staets - ANME aggregate JGI... | ecosystem: Environmental > Aquatic > Marine > Cold seeps >... | reverse complement strand
AATTCAAGATCGTTGCCTGTATAATCCATAGCAGTATAAAATACAATCTGCTCATTTGTATAGTCAGTGAAATTCATTGCAGGAGAGATAAGCCAGTCGTCGTTTTCGTAAGATTGAGGCGATTCATATCCGCTCATCTTAGCACAAGGTGTGTAATTGATGCCGTAAGTATTATTACGATCCCACACCTGTGAACCAACGACACTAATTGTTGTCCAATTGCCCCACGATTCGTCAAAATTTTCATATTCAATGGTAACTGTAGTAACATTTGTGGTAGTGGCATTTGCTGTTGGCGCAGTACCATCGTTTTTGTAATCTATGTTAACCCCGCTATTAGTGTATGAATAAATAGAGAAGTAATAAGTTACGGATGGGTCAAGATTACCAAACGAACCTTCCTGGATACCGTAAGCAACATTCAAAGCGCCACTTCCATCAGATAAGTCAGGGTCATCAGGTACAGGAGTACCATCAGCAGGAACAGGCAAACTGCTGTCGATGCCTGCAAAGATTATGTATTTATCAGGTAACTGAGTTCCGACGGCATCTGTCCAGCTTAAATTAATAGTCGTGCCGGAAGCATCAGCAGCAAAGTTGGTCGGGTAGTTAGTAGGTTCGGGATCAATAGTAGTTTCCTCATCGCCTGTAATCAAAATCTCATCAACTTCCCAAGTAGCCGAAGCAGAATTTGTAGAAGTAAATTGGAATGCAACATACACGGCACTTCCTTCAAATCCTGACAGGTCAATTTCACCTGATTCAGTCCATTCGAAACCGCCTGATGACATGGTATATGAAAGTGTTGTCCATGTTGCAGAATATGGGTCTCCGCCTCCGTCGTAATCGGTAGAGACTTTTAATTCAAGATCGTTGCCTGTATAATCCATAGCAGTATAAAATACAATCTGCTCATTTGTATAGTCAGTGAAATTCATTGCAGGAGAGATAAGCCAGTCGTCGTTTTCGTAAGATTGAGGCGATTCATATCCGCTCATCTTAGCACAAGGTGTGTAATTGATGCCGTAAGTATTATTACGATCCCACACCTGTGAACCAACGACACTAATTGTTGTCCAATTGCCCCACGATTCGTCAAAGTTTTCATATTCAATAGTAACGGTGGTAACATTTGTGGTAGTGGCATTTGCTGTTGGCGCAGTACCATCGTTTTTGTAGTCGGTATTAACCCCGCTGTTTGTATATGGATAAATAGAGAAATAATAAGTCGTATTCGGATCGAGATTACCAAACGAACCTTCCTGGATACCGTAAGCTACATTCAAAGCGCCGCTGCCATCAGATAAGTCAGGGTCATCCGCAACAGGTGTTCCATCCGAAGGAATAGGCAAACTGCTGTCAATCCCTGCAAAGATGATATAAGCATCGGGCAACTGAGTTCCGATTGCATCCGTCCAGCTAAGGTTGGTAGTTGTTACTGTAGCATCTGCATTAAAATTAGTTGGATAGCTGGAAGGTTCGGGAATTAATGTAATTGTAGCATTTGCAGTTGGAGCGACACCGTCATTCTTAAAGTCGATATTAACTCCGCTGTTGGTGTATGAATAAATGGAAAAATAATAAGTTGTGTTCGGTTCGAGATTACCAAACGAACCTTCCTGGATACCGTAAGCTACATTCAAAGCGCCGCTGCCATCAGATAAGTCAGGGTCATCTGCAACAGGTGTTCCATCCGAAGGAATAGGCAAACTGCTGTCGATGCCTGCAAAGATTATGTATTTATCAGGTAACTGAGTTCCGATTGCATCTGTCCAGCTAAGGTTGATAGTTGTTACTGTAGCATCTGCATTAAAATTGGTTGGGTAGTTGGAAGGTTCGGGAATTAAGGTAGTAGTTGCATTTGCTGTCGGAGCTGTACCATCATTCTTGTAATCAATATCAGAACCGCTATTAGTGTATGAATAAATGGAAAAATAATAAGTCGTGTTCGGATTGAGATTGCCAAACGAACCTTCTTCGAGACCAAAAGTTACATTTAACGCTCCTGAGCCATCAGAAAGATCCGGATCGTCCGGTACAGGAGTTCCATCTGCCGGAACAGGTAAACTGCTGTCAATACCTGCAAAGATGATGTATTTATCCGGCAACTGGGTTCCTATGGCATCCGTCCATGTTAAGTTAATAGATGTTCCCAAAGCATTGGCAGTAAAATTGGTTGGGTAGTTGGATGGTTCGGGTAAAACAATAATGTCTTCTTCTCCGGTTATTGAAATATCATCCACTTCCCATGTGGCAGATTCTGAATCGGTGGATGTATATTGGAACGCTACATAAACAGCCGAACCGTTAAATACCGAGAGGTCAATCTCACCACTTAAAGTCCACTGCCATGAACCACCCGACATAATGTAAGTTACCGTAGTCCATGTAGCAGAATATGGATCACCACCTCCGTCATAATCGGTAGAGACTTTCAGTTCGAGGTCATTACCGGTATAATTCATAGCATTGTAAAAAGTCAGTATTTCATTTTCGTAATTATCGAGATTCAAAGCAGGTGATATGAGCCAGTCGTCGTTTTCGTACGATTGAGGCAATTCATATCCACTCATTTTTGCACAAGGTGTATTATTCAGCCCATAAGTGTTATCACGGTCCCATACCTGGTCGCCAAGTATGCTCACAGTCGTCCAGTTACCCCAACTCACATCAAAATTTTCAAATTCAATGATCGTTAAATCAGAGGATGTTGCATTTGCAGCAGGGACAGTGCCATCTGTTTTAAAGTCAATATTTGATCCGCTGTTTGTATAAGGATATATTGTGAAATAATACGTTGTGTTTCCTTCAAGATTTGTGAAAGTAGCTTCTTCAATTCCGTACGAAATATTAAGAGCGCCACTGCCATCAGATAAATCAAGGTCATCCGGTACAGGAGTTCCATCTGTTGGAACCGGCAATGAAGGATCGATCCCTGCCATAATGATGTATGCCGATGGTAATTGTGTACCCGTAGCATCTGTCCAGCTAAGGTCAATTGAAAGATTAGAGGCTGTTGCTGTAAAATTAGTGGGGAAATTGGAGGGTTCGGGATCAACTATAATATCTCCGCTTAATACAAAGTCATCATAATATACGAAGCCCCCACTAATATTATCCTGCTTATATACCCTTACCTCAAAACGGAATCCGTCGGCTGAAGCAGGGGCGGTTAGGACAACATTGAACTCCTGCCAGTCAGGGTTATCTTCTGAATACGCGGATGGACGTAAAATATCAGCATTATCGGGAAGTGTGCTTCCGCCTGATAACCAGTATGACCAAATCCTGGTTCTTGCCTCCGGGTCATTATCTAAATACCAGTAATTGATTGTATAATCCTGACCTCCCTGTATGCCTGAAATGTCCTGCTGTAAATCTTTTGTTGTCTGATCCGATGTATGCTTTGCAGAATAATTTCCTCCATGGATAATTATAGCTTCCTGCGAAATGTTCTCTGCTTTGGTCCAGCCATCAGGAGCGCCGCCTGTCCATGATTCCATATCTCCGTTTACAACAAGGTTTTGAGATTTAACTGCTATAAAGCTAAAAATAGCAAATGTTACTGATAATAGTATTACTTTTTTCATAATGTGATATTTTTTATTTTTAAATTTTTGTAAAATTACAAGATAATTAAAGTTTGACAATATTTATTTTTTAACAATTACAGAAAAAAATTGAGTTGCCCGTATATTACAGAATAAGATTAAGGCAGACAGGTATAACTTTTTAAAATTCGGTAAACTTGAATTAATCCGTTTCTGTTAATAATATGCAGATTTAAGAGATTTACGTTTTTAAAATTATTGACAAAAAAAAAGCTGCCCCCTGATGAGACAGCCCTTTTTTTAGAATTTTTATTATTACGGTAGTTGATAAATATATTCGCTTGCCCTATACCCGGTTTTGTCTAAATACCAGTCCATATAACTATATCCACCGCTTAGTACCCAGGTATCGAAAACTAAGTATCCCTCAAGAATTTGTTTTTTTTCTATTGGATAATCAAAACTTACAGGCAGATGAGCGCCCCAGGGAAGGTTATTGTCAGACTTGTAATATTTTCCTGTTTCCGGATTGGAATCATCATCACCTGTGCCAAAGTAACTTGGATCTATTAGTGATGTAGGCGTATATCCCGGCAGATGAAGTTCCCTGCCCCTTTCTTTATTAATTATTATAAAAGGATTATAGGGAGGCAAACCGAGTGTGCTTATTTCCAAAGGATTGGTCAGACTTATAACTACAGTAAGTGATTCAGGTTGATAATAGGGCGATTCAGGATCGGTATTTAACCATCCGCCCTGAAAGCCATCAAACAGGTTGAATAAATTATCAAAAACAATAATTGTAGCATTTTGCTGATTCGATTCTGTATTATTGGCATCAAGATTAATAAATCCTTCCTGTAGGTTAAACCCGGTAACATCCTGAACAGCAGACGGTGCTATTGGTAATTCGAATCCGAATCCATTCCTGTAACCTGCTCCTGAGGCTCTTACGGTAACTGACGCTTCAATTTCGACAACTTTATTATCAGCGTTTGTAATCTGGTTAATATTATAGTCGAGCACAACATCATTAAAATCGTAATCACCTTTGTCTGGCCATAAGTCTTCAAATGCAAGGCTTCCGTTTTGGTCTTCACCCGGGTAATAATTATTAAATGCTTTTTCAGGATCGTTCGGATAGTCATCCAGGTAATCCGGTACGCCATCTAAGTCGGTATCTGTAATAATGGTACTCCCGGTTCCTTCCGGATTACACTCATGTATGGGAATATAGTTTGAGATTTCATCCAAGCCAACAAGAGTGGCGCCATTTATAAAATAATCATCAATGTTTCCTGACCAATATACCAGGCTATCAGTTGCTGATTCTATTGGACCGCTTATTGTATTGTTATTGTTAATAGTAAATATTCCATGTACTATTATTGAATTAAGGTCCCCTGATCCGGTAATGCCTGCACTAAGGTTAATATAAAGATCAGTGGTTGTAACCATACTTCCATCGTTTATTAACATTGCTGAACTTGAGTTGATTGAAAGGGTTTGCCCGCTTTTAAGGTACCCTGAATTGATTTCGACAGTGCCGGCATTGATTTCCATTGTTTCGGTACACATAATTTTGCAATTATTAATGACCGTAGCACCTGAATTTATATAGATTGAACCCGTAACATCAACTTCACCGGAATTACTAAAGGAACAATTATCGTTTATCTTAAATGAATTACCGGCGCTTATAAACTTAATAGTTCCGGAGTTTATTCCATACGAGCCGTTATTAAAATTAAAATGACTTCCGTATGACTCAATAGTCCCGGAATTATTCAGAGTAGTATTGTTGTTCACTTCAACATATCCGGTTACATTTAAGATTCCGGAATTGATAAAAATCCATTCCAGGTTTTGTATTCTTATATTACCGTTAATGTCCATCGTCCCCTGGTTTTCTACGAAATCACCTTGTGTATGTAATTCACAGTTAATAATTAATGTTGCATTTTCATACACCATTATACTGGCAGATGTTCCCCACATAGAGAGATTGTTAATGGTTAGAGTCCCATCCTGCGTAACGATTATATGACAATCAGTACCCAGTGTTATATTTTCTATGTTTGCTGTTCCGCAAACCTGTAATGTTCCTCCGCCATTCCATGTTTCGAATGTTACACTTCCTGTAAAGTTATCAGTTACACAATATATTCCTCCATTCGTAATAGTAACATTTTCATTACCTGAAATAACATAATCACAATCGTTACAGTCAGGACCAATTTCACCGGTACCTTTGAAACTGTTGAAAAACTGTGATGATTTGGTAGTTGCAAAAGTATAGGTTATCGTATTTCCACTAACAGGAACACTAACGATTTGAGAACCATATATAGCAGATTCAAACTTTAGATATACTTCATCCTGAAATGCAGGGACTCTTATTTTTTCGGTGAAAGGTTTTTCGGCAGATGCTGAACCGGCAATCATTAATACTCCTTCCTGGATTGGATCACCCCTGAAAACGGAAATCTTTGATTTAACCTGGTATTTTTGTTCGGTTTCAACATTGACAATAACATCAATATCTCTGGTTGTTGACCAATTGAAATCGTCAGAAACTGTAAGTTCGTCCATATTGGTAACATTATCAGGTATATTATTTTCTTCGGGAGTTTGCTCTTTTTTGCATCCATAAGCAATCAAAAGGATTAGTAATGTAATAAGTCGTGTGTTTGAGATTAATGTGTTCATTTTTGTTTATTTACGATTAAAAAAATACATATAATTTTATACGAATTTGTTTATTTAAAAGGTGCAATTATTCACCATATTTTCTATCTGTTAAAAAAAATTTTTCCAGTACATTTTTTATGTCATTCAGAGTAATATTATTAAATAATTTTTTTAAAAAATATATTCGTGCAAATCCTGATTGTAAGGGCAAAAAATTGCTTAATAAGTTTGCCCCGCCACTCCTGATTATAAGGTCGATTGGGGTTTTTACCCATAAGTTATCCTTGAAATCAGTTTTGTCAGATGATCTTGAAAATGCCTGAAAAATCTCATCAAAAGGATTATATGCTATGCATAGATTTATTGTCCTTTTATTTTGTTCGCCGGTTATCTGTTTAATATCCTGAATTTTTTTCCTGAGATTTTTAGATAAGAGATTAGGGTTTCCGGCAATATTAACTTTAACATTAAACTCATCAGCAATCGAAAATATATATTCATTAAATGCCGATTCTGCAGAATTAGAAAACGCATCAACTTCTTCCTGATTTCTTCTGAAATTCTGTGCTGAAGATAAATATATGCTTATTTCCATTACACCAACTGAGAATAAATATTTAGTGAAATAACTTAAATTCTTTTTAGTAATATTATAAGACTCAAGCAATGATATATTTTTTTGCTTTGCCCACCTTCTGCCCCCATCGGGAATTATACCTATATGGTAAGGCGTACTTTCTTTTGACGGATGATAATTGTCAACTGATCGCATAATTTACATTTAGTCGTGATTTATAGAACCTTTTAGCTTTTTCATAATCGGTTTGAAAAATATAGCTTGCCGGGTATAAAAATTTAGCATTAAAATCAAAATCAAAAAAATTAACTGAAAAGTCCTCCTTTTTTGCAACCTGACCTAAAATATATTCCAGTTCAGGCATAATGGAATATTGTTGTGCTGCTTTAATAAGGCTTATTATTTCCTTAATATTTGTTGATAATTTAATGTTCTTAGGGTAAATACAAGGTATGTTTACATAGCCTATCTTTATTTTTAATAAAATATGTCTGAAAAGTATTTCATAAATAATATCAAAAGAAGATAAATTGAAACCGGAAAAACATATTGAAGTTTTTAACCCTCTGAAACCACATGCAACATCCGGCAGCGTTATTCCCGATATTTTTTTAAACAATAAAGAAGCAAATAAATTTGAAGCTATTTTCATTTTTGGTATATCATTAACATTATGAAACCTGTTGCCTATAACAAAATCATAATGTTCTAACTTTTCAACGAACTCATTAATAAAAGCACTATCGTGTTGTCCGTCACTATCCAAATAAATTATGTGGGTGTAATTATGCTTATTTGCATATTTGTAAATTGTTTTGTATGCTTTGGTTAAACCGGAATTTGTTTTATGGGTTATAAGGGTGAATCCCAGTTTTTTTATAAGATCGGGTGTGCTATCCAAACTGCCATCATCAACAATTATGGTTTGATCCCTGAAATCGTATATCTTTTCAAGAACAGTAGAAATTTTCTTTTCTTCATTAAAAGCCGGTATTGCGATCAGAATTTTTTTGTCCATAATTCACCTTTGCTCAATTCCTGATTCAACTTTTCTTAATAATTACTTTTCGAAAAATTGTTTAACTTTTCTTAGATTTTTAAATATCAGGGTGAAAATATTTCCAAATTTATTTTTTCTGATCGCCCTGAAATCTTCTGTTGATTTTTGGATGATGTTTTTCAGGCTTCTGTTGCTTGCACCTCCAACCCGCATTTTTATCATTACTTCAGGCAAATATGCTGTACTTATTTTATACTTTCCAAGAAACCTCAGCATTGAATCATAATCAGAGGATATTTTAAAATCAATATCAAAGCCTCCATATTTTTCATAGATTTTCCGTTTTACATAAAAGGTAGGGTGGGGTGGCATCCAACCAAACTTCAGCCTGCGTAAGCTAAATTCGTCCGATTTCCAATATCTGAGGATTTTATTTGTGTCGTTTTTAAAAACATAATTCAAATCGCCGTAAATCGAGTCAACATTTTTTTCTTTAAATAATCTGGCAACTTTCTCTATAACATGTTCATCAGCAAAAAGATCATCGGAGTGCATAAAGCCAACCACATCCCCACTTGCCATTTCGATGCCCTTATTTAAAGCATCATAAATGCCTTTATCGGGTTCACTTACAAACTTGCTTATTTTATTTCCATAAGATTTTACAATTTCAACTGTTTTATCCTTCGACTTCCCGTCCACAATTATATATTCTATGTTGGGATAAGTTTGGGATAATACCGAATTTATTGCATCTGATATTGAGTTCTCACTGTTATACGCAATGGTAATTATTGATATCTTCATTTAACATTGTTTTTCTTAAAATATTTTTCTGTCTTTTACTTTCTTAGCAGGGTTTCCCTGGTAAATGGAATATTCATCCATATTTTTTGTTGCAACTGAATTTACAGTTAGAACCGAATGAGAACGACAGATAACCCCCGGACAAACTATACTATGTGCCCCAATCCATGCACCATCCTCAAGTATTATTTCTTTAACCATTAAATCGAAAGAGGTTTTTGTAAAATTATGATTCCCGCTAAGCAACATAGCACCTTGCGATATACAACAATTGCTACCGATTTTCACATCGCCAAGATTGTCGATCCATGCTTTTTCACCTATCCATGAATAATCTCCAATAGTTAATTTCCATGGGTATTTTATATTTACGGCAGGTTTAATATTTACCCCTTTTCCAATCTTTGCTCCAAATATTTTTAATAACAAAACTTTTAATGAGCTTATCAGGTTGAGCGGGTTCATAAAAAATAGTATATTGATAAAATACCATAATAGACGTTTTAATATCCCGGCGCCAACTTCAAAATTCCCGGTAGTATAAACCGATAAATCTGTTTTATTTTTCATCTTCAAAAAGTCTTTTGTTTTGTTCAATCAACGATTTATCATTAACAAATTCCTTTGCATATTCCAAAGCATTTTGTGATAATAAATCATATTGTTTCTGGTCGAGTTCGACGGCTGTATTTAATTTTTCGACAAATAAATCTTTCTGTGATAAGGAAATATCCCAGCCTGTTCCTTTTTGCTCAAGATTTTGCCAGGGAGTTTTATCACTTATTATCACAGGTGTTGATGCCATAAAACTTTCAAGAATAGTATGTCCGAAATTTTCGCCTGTTGTTGGTAAAAACATAAAATGATACTTTCTCAGGGCATCTAATACCTCTTCGCCGGGAATACTTCCTTTATAATTAATTTTTACATTTGAGGGTAACTGGTCAAATAGCTCTTTGCACTCACCCCAATATCCTTCATTATATACGGGTCCGTAAATATCATATACAATATTTCCGTTTTTACAATCCTTTAATAATTCAATGGCAAACTTTGTGTTTTTTTCCGGTGAGATACGGGCAATAGAAACAAGCTTCAATTCTCCACATTCCTTTTTTCTAAGCTCCCATTCATTCATCTTCATTTTCATCGGTAATTCTTCAGCTACAATTATCTTTGTTTTTTTTCCAACTACCGATCTAATGTCATCAGCTTCTTCATTATTTGCTGCATGAAAATAAACGTTACGGTATAATCCGGTTAATTTAGTTAAAAACGCGAAAAGTTTCTTCTTGCCTGTTTTTACTGATATTGCATGAGTGCCAAACATGCCATGAGCAACAACAACAATACGCTTCGTCTTTTTTCTCTTCACGAGAAAGATTGGTAAAATGGAATACCAGAACGAATAAACTCCATGAATATAAGCAACGTCAAAATCGGTTTGTCTGACAAGCTTTTTGAAATTTCGAATATTAGTATTCTTTGCTGAGAAATAATAAATATCTACATTTTTTTTGGTGTTATTCCAATTATCACCATCAACATTGTTGTATGGTTCTGTTTCACAATAATCGGTATTGCGGGTAATTATTTTAAATTTATAATCGTTTTCGAAATGCGAGACCTGGTTAGCAAATGCTTTTAAAGTTCCGCCTGCTTTATAGCCGGGTAAATACCAGTCGATAAATGATAAAATTGTTTTCATACAATATTCCTTAGCCTTAGCCTCAGCCTTTATATTTAATTTGTTATTTCATTTCATAAATCATTTTATAATAAAGATCTGCATATTTTTGAGCAATCTCCCGTGGTTTGAAACGCTCAACATTTCGTTTTCCCTTTTCAATTAAATCGTTTCTAAATTCAACATCGTTGATTATCTTTCTTATTGCTTCCCTTATTCCATCAATTTTATTCGGGTCTATAATAAGAGCTGCATCTCCTGCAACCTCAGGCATAGAGGCGAGATTACTTGTTATTATTGGTCTGCCAACACCATTTGCCTCAACAATTGGCAAACCGAATCCTTCATACTTTGAAGTAAAGACTACCATGTCAGCTTTTTGATATTGTTTTACCACATCCTCATAATCCAGGTTAAAATGGTTTTCATAATCAATTTTGTATTCCTCGAGTAATTTCTTCTGATGTTCTTTCAGGTTGCCAATTATTGAAAGTTTAACATTCATGCCATTTATTGCAGGAATAACATTTTCGAGGTTTTTATTATGTGCGGTTCCAACCTGTAAAATATTAGGTTTTTTTGCATTAAACTCTTTAGGAGTAAATTTTATTAAAGGCGAAACACAATCGTGAATTACAATAACTTTTTCAGGATTCACTTTAACATGCTTTAACAGCTCTTCTTTTGTAAATTCAGAAATTACAGTTATATATTTTACTCTTTTTGCCGGTAGGGTGTACCAGAAGAATTTTATTATTGCCCGTTTAAGATAACCGCCACTTGTAAGCGGCACAAGGTCGTGAACAGTAAGTACTGTTTTGTTTTTTTTCATAAAATATGAAATGTAATGCACATCACCGGTTATATGGTTTATTTCACCCTGTTTTGATATAACTTCAAAACAGTTGTAAATCCTGTTATACAAACCGGTGCTCATTTTTTTCATATAAAAATTTTGAAAATCAACACTATCGGGGAGGTTTGTTTCAATGAATTTAAACAGTTCCTCAATACTGAAATAATCAGTAAACGGCTTCCGGAAAAAGTAAACTACCTTTATCTTCATTACATTTTTATTTTTAATACTTTATTAAATCCCCAGAATACTAAAAAAGTAATTAATGATGCTTTTGTTAAGTAATTAAAAACAGTAGCAAAATCTGTTTCAGCTTTAATAACCTGGAAAAAGAGTAATGGGAGCCAAATAATTAAAGTTGGATGGTTCCTTGAAATTTTAATAACTTTTATTATAACCCAATTATAAAACAACCCGATTATCAACATAAAAACAATACCGCCAAATACACCAAAATTAGCATATCCTTCACCAATAACTGAAATATCCATACTGGTGCTTTCCGGGAGTACTGTTCCGGTAAATCGTTCAAAATTGGCACGTCCACCGGCTTTGGCTTTATGAGGAGCTAAAACACGGGGAAGGATGCCTGCATATATTGCAGTTTCAATTGTTTCTCCTTTTACGAAAGATTGTTTTTTTGGCATGTGACCCATAATTCTGGCAATAATCCAGCCCTGATTCAACCTGGCACCTAAATTTTCCAAAGGTGCTGAGGCAAACATTTTTGATGGGTTAGTTAATCGGTCCAATAAAAGTTCCTTGTATATTGCAGAATTACTTTGTGAACTTGAAGCATACCATGTTGCCTGTCTGTATTCATCTTTAGTCGATTGTATCAGCATTACCAACACCATACCAAATGAAAGAATTAAAACCTTTCCAACCATGGGGATTTTTACAACAAAGGCAATAATTAAAAAAGAAAACATGAGCCACAAAACCAATTGACCAAACATACCCCGCAATACAGACCCCATTATTACCATTCCCATCAGCCCGGCAAAAAGCAACCACTTAAACTTTGAATCACCAAATAGTATTAAATACACGCCAATGAATTGCAAATTGCCCAAAAGAAAAAATAAAAAACTCAAACTGGCAGGTAAATAGCCACTAATAAAACTTGCAGCCAATCCTACTCCAACCAGCATATAACCAAGATATTTATTGTCTTTCAAATATATTCTCACTTTATCAATTTGCTCTTTGCCAATTATTCTTTCTTCGGAAAGAGGGAAATATAAGCCGATTACCAGGGCAATACACCCGGGAACAACATAATTCATATAAGTAGCCTCATCCACATCCATCCAATACAGCTCGTCTGCTGGTAAAACATTATAAGCCAATATGGGTCCGACAACCCATTGAAGAGTAGCTAAAAAAACAATTAAATCCCTAACCTCAATTTTGTTACCGAGGTCCTGGACAAACTTGACAAAAATCATTAAAAACAAAGATGCACCTATCGC
>Ga0255365_10310_pt1 | contig 12654 bp, 11 predicted proteins | sample ANMaggSeSYBR01J3_FD_182089 | JGI IMG/M metagenome (GOLD analysis project Ga0255365, IMG submission 182089) | Sediment cell enrichment communities from methane seep in Santa Monica Basin, California, United Staets - ANME aggregate JGI... | ecosystem: Environmental > Aquatic > Marine > Cold seeps >... | reverse complement strand
CAGCCTGCCAATCTTCAACAGCCTTTGGAAATGGATTTGTTAAATGTCCAAGTCCATGCAATTTGAAAGATCTCTCTCCATCCATGAACTTGATTTCTCCATCTTCAAGATTATAAAGTGCATATCTTTTTGATGAGATTCCATAAAACCACATATCTTCTTTCTCAGCTTTCAACAGATCAATATCAAGACTGTAAGGATTGAGAGGTTGGAAATAATTAATAATCTCTTGAGCATGTTCAGGAGGAACAAAAATAGAATCTGTATCCATGTAAGCATGAACTGAACCAAGTTCTTTTAATTTAGCTTCAGCCATTGCCAAGAACAATTTAGATCCTGCTGTAATCATGACAGCAAGTAAAGGATGAAAATAATTTCCTGCTTTCTCAAACCTGTTCTCAGAAGTATTGAACTCATCCAATCCATAAACTTGAATATCACTTTTCTTATCTTCAGGATTAAGCTCAATGAAAATTCCATAACTCATGGCATTAACTAAAATCTTAATAGCCTGTGCCCTGCTTTTCAATTGTTGATATTCAGGATCTTCTTTATCAATGCTCTTCATTTGAATTTTAAGATTCTGTCTTGCTTCAACAAGTACCTGAACAAGATTATCTTTTGTAGGATCAATATCAATTCCAAGAATTTGAGATTTCTTCAAACCTTTCTGAATACCTTTTGGAATATACCTAATAGCTTCAATGATCTTAGGAACTTTACCCGTTAATAGAACAGATGAAATTACATCAGGTAAAGCGTACCATAATTCATTACCAGAACTAAGGTAATTTACCCCAACGTTATAACCTGTATTATTACCCTTATAATCCATCCTTACAGGTAAAATATCATCTTCCGCATGTAACTTTACCATTACAACAAGATCATTCCAGTTGCCCTTATTTTGAAGATAATTAAGGTTTAGGTTTGATAACATGTCCTTTATCTCATTAGTAACATCCTTAGTTTCAAGAGATTCAGCTATCATGAATTTCCAGAGATCCATCATCATTGTAACAGTTGGATACATGCTTGTAAAATCAAGAACTGTAACTTTTGTAGGTTCTTTTCTGATCTTACATTCACATCTTCCCCCATAGTAAGAAGTCATGTTGTTTCCAATGGTTTCTGAAGAAAATTCAGGGTTAAGATCTAAAAATGACTGAATACCCAATTGTTTAAGAGATTGTTTGCCAATTGACGCAGAACTGAATATCTTAGTTGGTGGGATATTTATCTGATAAAGATCAAGCTCATCAATCAATTTTTCATAAACTTGATATGTAGATTCAACATCAGCAATCAAATAATCAATGTATTTCTCAGTTACTTTTCCATGCTTAATATTTTTCATCTTTTTGACATTGGTATTAAGCATCTCACATGCTTTATCAAGTGAAATATGCTTCTTCTGGAGCAATACCTCTGCTAACTTTTGAACATCAAGGAAATAACCTGAAAATTTATCTTTTCCTTTGTTTATCTTGGTTGATGTAAATTTAAAATTAGAAGCATCTCCCATTTTTGTAACAATAATAGGAGGATTGAACCTATTATCTGAAAGTGTAAAAGTAAATCCTCCTTTATTTCTCCCTCTTGAATCTCCAACTCTTTTAGAGATCCTGCTAATATCAAAGGGAAGGTTGAAGCCAATACAAAGAGTTTTCAAACCAAATATTTCAGGATAAAATACCTCATCAATGAATTCATTTAGAGTATAAAGTGGTATATCATGCTCTGAAGTATATACTTCACATACTTTTATTTCAACATCGGTAAGCATAGAAGTATCATAAAACATACCTTCATGCTGAATATACCCATTCTGTTTTATCTTGAAATGTCCTATCTTAAAATTCTGATTTTGATCTATTGTTGTTTCAGTATCAAAGGCTAATACCCTATCATGCCTTAATGGAACATCCTTTGGTTTGAAAAAAGGATTAACTGAAGATTTCTTGATCTTCTGAGTATATCCTCTAACAGCGATCTTAGACATTTACAGTCATCTCCATTCCAAGATTGATTAAACGGTCTCCAAGTAGTTTTAGCAAAGCACCAATGGAAATGATGTTGAAAGCTGTTAGATTTTCTGAGGATGTTGTTTTAGATCTCTTCTTTGGACTGATCTTATTCTGTTCTGCTGTAATCTTAGCATGACAATTCTTGCATAGTGGTTTTACCCAATCTGAAGTATTTCTTCCATCAACATGGTGCATTTCAATAACTTCTGAATTATCTTCTCCACATACTGAACATGCAATAGGTGGTTTCTTCCCTTTCTTGTACTTGCTAATATTCTTCCTGTAAGCTTCTTTATCCATAGTATCCACTCTCCAATTAAACATATAATTCAAAGAATTCAGGCTCTTCCTGTGCATCCTGAATCTCATAAAGTCTTTCCAAGTCTGTTACAAAATAATGCTCATTACCTTCAGCATCAATGACTGTTGCATTTTCAAATTTCTTCAAAAACTTTGTATCATTAGATCTCAACGCTTGATTAACAGCATTGAAATATTCAGCAATTAAGCTCCTATCTTTTGATCTTGTTGCAACAATAGAGATCAAGCCCTTATCTCTATCATAGAACATCATTTCAGATTCAATTCTATCTGAAGCTGTTACTCTCCATTTCCCTTTTGATTTGTACAGGTATTTTCCAAGATTACTAATTATGTTCTTCTTGTTAGCTCCTGTTTTCTCAATTGCCTTTGAAAATGAAATCCCTTTCCTCATAGTTCTGAGAACTTCAAGGGATAGTTTCCTATCTCTCTTTTGTTGTGCTTTCAGAACTTTCCATGAAACTGTACTTAGATTATGATCTTTGAGTCTTGTATTTCTCAAATCATTCAGGCTGAGAGTTGGAAATTTTTCATGAAACCTGACTACTCTTTTAGCATATTCTGAAGTTCTTGGTTGAGCTTTAAGCCAATCTCCATAGTTCTTATAATCCTTTGAGAATCGCTTGAGAGTCATTTCTCAGCCTCCCAAAGCTTCAACAATGCTATCCTGACAACTTCAGCCTGAGAGCATCCAAATTTATCTGACATCTGTACTAGTTTCTCCTTGATGTAAGGAGAGAGAGTTGCAAGAACTCTTTGTGTATCGTTTATTGAATCCATGTTAATCAAGTTAATATATGCACCAATACCTATTTGTATCAAATTTAACTATAAGTTTGAGTATGAATTTGAATATAAATACAGATAATAATAACTATAATTCTTATAAAAATACTAATGAGTTTGAGTATAATGTGATTTCTATCTTACAAACTACCCCTTTTATAAGAAAACGGGATCTCATTGAAAAATTAAGAACTAAATTTAAGAAAACCAGAGGCTATAGCGTTGAAAATATTCAAAGAAAACTCTATGACATGCAGGGCAAAGGAATTCTACTTGTGTTGAAGTTTGAAGATCTCCAACAATTTGGAATAAAAGATGAAGATAAACGTTCTTGTTATGTTACATTAAGACGAACTGAAGAAATATTATCTCATTTAGATTCTGTCATTAATAAACTTAAATTTAATAATCCTATTCAGCAAAAAATGGCTTTGAAAGAGATTGAACATTATGGACAAAATTATGTTCTTAGTCCAAAGCAATTAGACCTGCTTGTATCTATTCTTAAAACTGATGATATAACTTTAATTGAACATATCCTCAGAATTCTTTATACTTACATTGATAAAAAAAAATATTGAACCTGCTAATGAATCTGAGATAATTGATAAACTCAAATCGTTATTAGATAGATTCCCTGAACCACTAACAAGGCATACAAATCTTAGAACTCATATCATCTATTTACTTGGACATTACAATGATGCGTCTGTTATTGAAAGACTCAAGAAGGATGCTGAGACTTTAGAAAATCTTCATGATATAGTTCATGATTATGAATCAGAGTACACAGCTAACATAATAGAAGAACATCGAGAAGAACTATACAATTTTGAAGAACAATTAAGGCTTGATGGTGAAGATGAGCCTGCTCAATTCATTGCTGAGATTCGAGTTAGATCTCTTATTAATCTTGGAATGAAAGAAGATCCTTTTAAAGATAATGTTAGAGGATGGTGATTTCTAATGAAATTGTTACTTCTAAACGGTCACGGAATTAACATGCGTGTTGATGGTGCTAAACTCCATATCAAAGATGGCAGATTTTCAGCAACTGAAGAACCTGAAGAGTATGTATTCTCTCCAAAGAGGATGGATATTGATAGTATTGTTGTGTATGGAAGAAGTGGATCTCTAAGCTTTGAAGCTATCAGATGGTTGATTAAACACAATGTACAGATCACTATACTAGATTGGAACGGTAAACTTCTAACAACAATGCTTCCTTCTGAAAGTACTAATGTCAAGACAAAGTTTGCTCAATACCATGCTTATGAAGATCAGGATACAAGAGTAAAGCTTGCTAAGAAGTTCATTGAAGCCAAGTTCTCCAAATCTGAAACTGTCCTTAATTACCTTAAACAAAGGTATCCTGAGATTGATTATGATTTCTCCGTTGATAAGAGTAAACTTGAGAATACTAAATCTGTAAGAGAGATACTTGGGATTGAAGGTGGAGTTGCTTGGAAGTACTGGAATGAGTATGCAAAAGCTATTCCTGATGAATACGATTTCAGAGCAAGGACTGATAATAATGCCAGAGCTTCTAACTCAGGAGATAAAGTCAATGTTATGCTTAATTATGGTTATGCATTACTTGAATCTGAATGCCTGAGAGCCATCAATTCAGTTGGTCTTGATGCTCATGTAGGTTTTCTTCATGAGATGAATCCAAGTAAGAACAGTTTAGCCTATGATCTCCAAGAACCATTCAGGTTCATTGTGGATCTTACTGTAATGAACTTGATTGAAAAAGGAGTTATGGATAGTAAGGATTTTATCAGGACTGAGAGCTTTTCATTGAGGCTCAAACCTACTGGAGCAAGGAAGGTTACTGAAGAGTTTAATTCTATGATGAATGGCAAAGTTGAGTATAGGAAGAAGAATAGTTCTTGGGAATCTGTTCTTTTGGTTAAAGCAAGGGAATTAAGTCATCAACTTGTAGGAAAGAGAAAAACTGTTGAGTTTAGCAAACCTGTTTATGTGGGTGAGAGGGATGATACTGATCTGTTGAGGAAGAAGATCATTGACATGCCTTATACTGAATGGAAGAAGATGGGGTTTTCTAAAGGTACTTTACATTACATGAAACAGAACGCTATGAGTGATAAGCCATTTAGTTTGAATGCTCATGTGAAGGAAAGATTGGAAAATTGGGGAAAGGGGTTTAGGCTTGATTTATGAAAATAAAATTTATAGGATTAAGTTGCATATTGGACTTAACCAAATTCCATAGCTTTTTTAATATTATTTAATGTATTATTATATTTTATAGGATATTCCTCGGATATATATACGTTTAGAGCTTTTTGGAAGGCAATAATAGCGTTTTCAACATTTGTTTCTTTATTCCTAACCCCTGACAAGACCATATATGCTGTTCCAAGATTATTTTGAGTATCTGCATAATTAATTGGATATTTTTCAACTGTATATACTTCTAGAGCTTTTTGGAACGCTGCAATGGAATGTTCAGCATTTGTTTCCGTATCTCTAACCTCAGCCAAAACCCTATATGCATTCCCAAGATTATTTTGGGTTCCAGCATAGATTAATGGATAATTCTCAACTGTATATATGTCTAGTGATTTTTGATAGGCATTAATAGCATGTTCAGAATTTGTTTCCGTATCTCTAGCCTCAGCTAAAACCCTATATGCGCTTCCAAGATTAATTTGAGTTGCTGCATATCTAAGAGGATATTTTTCAACTGTAAATACTTCTAGTGATTTTTGATAGGTATTAATAGCTTTTTCAATGTTTATTTTCTTGTCTCGGATCTCAGCTAAACTCTTATAGGCATTTCCAAGATTATTTTGAGTAGACGCATATTCGAAGGGGTAAGTTTCAATTGTAGATACCTCTAGAGCTTTTTGATACGCATTGATAGCGTTTTCAATATTTGTTTCTGTATCTCTTACCTCAGCTAAACTAAAATATGCATTCCCAAGATTATTTTGAGTAGACGCATAGTCAAAGGGGTAAGTGTCAATTGTAGATACCTCTAGAGCTTTTTGATAGGCATTGATAGCGTTTTCAATATTTGTTTCTGTATCTCTTACCTCAGCTGAACTCAAATATGCATTTCCAAGACTATTTTGTGTTGCTGCATAACCGGTTGGATATTTCTCAACTGTAGTTACATCTAGAGCTTTTTGGAAGGCATTGATAGCGTTTTCAATGTTTGTTTCTGTATCTCTGATCTCAGCTAAATTCAAATATGCATTTCCAAGACCATATTGTGTCTTTGCAAATTCGAGTGGGTATTTTTCAACTGTATAAAAATCGAGGGCTTGTTGGTAGGAATTAATTGCATTCTCGGCATTTATTTCCGAGTCTTCAATTTCGGCTAAAAGGCTGTATGAGCTACCAATATTATTTTGAGCTAATGCATACTCAGAAGGAAATTCATTGTAGGAGATTTTTAAAATCTTGTCATATTCATCAATTGCTTCTTCAAATTGGTCTTTGGTGTGAAAATTATTTGCTTGATCAAAATGATACTCAAGTTCTGTTTTTGTTTCTTGGTGATCAATATATAAATTAACTCCAAAAGATGAGACTAATAGCACAATAATTCCAACAATTACTGGTAAAACAATAGATTTTGTAATCTCTTCTTTTTCCATACAGCAGTACTCTTAAATTTCTTTTTATTTAAAGGCACGTCGTAAAAAATACTTTAAAACGCTCATGGTATATTTTCTAATACAATTGCATAACTTAATATTATTCAGACAAATTCGGGTATTATTAAAATATCGTGTTATATATTTAAGATATTTGAATAATGCATGTGCACATTGACAGCACAACCGCGTACAAAAAAATGGACTTACCTATATCCCCGACTTGCTGTGCGGGGGATTGGATTCGAACTTCGAACAAACTCTAAATTTATAATAAGTAATCTATCTAGCTGTTACTTATACACAAAAAAGATGCGGCTGCCGGGATTCGAACCCGGGTTCTAAGCTTGGGAAGCTCAGGTCATACCACTAAACCACAGTCGCAGGGCATCGTTAACTCTCCAAAAAGTTGTGCAGTATTGTACAATGTTCACAGGGACCAGTTCACATCATGGATATGTGCACGCACGCAATAGGATACCGCCTTACCGTATATCAGATCGACGGATCGTTACCTTACCGATGTGACACTTCAGGACCGACGCGACATCGTTCAAATATCATCCACTGTCAAAAAGGGTTGGAACGGATATGCCAAAGCAGTCAGAAATTTCATCAATTTCATTGAGGATCAGGGACTGATCACATCGCAACAGGCCATAGAATGGAAAAAACCACTGCCTATGAAGAAAACCAATCGAGATACGTGGGTACCGAGTATAAATGATGTCCAGAATGTACTGGGATCGGTTCAAAATTCAACGTATCGGCAATTTATGGAACTTTTACTATACAGTGGTGTACGCGTGACCGAAGGTATCTTTATCGTCCAAAATTTTGACGTTAAGTGCTTACATATCGAGGGTGACGTTGCATACTATGACATTGACTGGAGCCGTGGGAAAAAACATTCGAATAAAGCGTTCATGCCCGCGGAATTTGCCGAAACCTTACACCGAGAGCCTAACATCAGTATCGACGCAGTCAAGAAATATGTCAGGATACGGGGTATGGGGTTGAAGTATTGTAGGAATTTTTTTGTGGATCAATGCGTCAAGGCGGGTATATCAGAATCCCTGATCCAGTATATGATCGGACATACAGATGGATCCGTGCTAATGACCAACTACCTAGACAAGCTCAACAATTCCACGGTCGCGTATGCTAAAGTATCTGCCAATCTACAGGATATAATCAATACCCGTAAACCATGATAACATCATCATTGCGTGCATGTATAGACATATGACCCTACGCTATGGATAGTATCAGTTCAATTCTGTCCATATGTAGGTTTTAATTTTTCCCAAGCCCTAATCCCTGGCTCAAGTCACGTTTGGTTATATTTAGACGTTATTCAATACATATGCGACACATTGGACGTATCAGGATCATTGCGACACACGTTAAACGTAATTATCCATGCGACATGGGTATAGCAGCACCCACCTTGCGACACGGATCATACACACACCATTTCCGAAGGAGAAATATATATTTTGACAATGTTATGACAATACCCTTATACGAACTGGAGATTGCAAATCCCCCTGAAGAATAAAGACATCTATAGGAATATCTACCCTGTACATACATGGATACGCATTATTCATGCGATGCATGTGTCGCATCAAATTCCCACGATGTTGCTAACCTGAAATTTAACAAAAGTAAACGTAAAAAAATCTATAAATACATCTAATTTAATTCTTGTTCGGTGATAGAATGAAGATTGGACGGAATGAACCATGTCCCTGCAATAGTGGGAAGAAATACAAAAAATGCTGTATACAGAAAGATGCAGAGGAAATAAAATCTCTGGAGCATAGATGCAATTTCTGCAAGGAAAAACTTGAATCGGAATCACTCAACCACAAACTAATCCATGGAGAAAATATTGATGGAGTTTATACCGAGGAGGTGTTTTATTTTTGTTCAAATGAATGTAAATGGGCATCAGCATTGGAATCACATATTTTAATGGGTATGGATGGGCATGATGCTGTAGTTCATCTCTTAATCAACCACGATTTTACTCATGAAGATATTTCCGTTGCGATTAATATGGTTATGGAAAAAGGCAATCATGGCATTAAAAAGATTATATCAAATGAAATGGATAACATTAATCATCTTATTTCATAATTTTTATCAACATTACCTGTTTAACCATACCTCATTATAATGAGTATAATGACATTCGAAAAACATTCGGAGAGTTTATATGTTATAAACCTACTATTATATATTACGAGCTATGTACGATTTGTTAATTGGGGTACGGGGGTACGTTCAATGGATGAAAGTCGTGGTGGTGTTGGCTCTACTATATGATTAAATGGGGGAGGCGCACCTGTCTCCCTCCATCCCCTCTGGAAACTTTAGGTGGTGTGAGTACGAGAGATAAATTAGAAATAATGGTGGATATATTGAAAGTCTTAAAAGGATCTGAAGTAACTAAAACTGCAATAGTATATAATGCAAATTTAAATTTTAAAAGAGCGGATCAGTATCTCGACATGATGATGCAAATAAATTTGGTGGAAAAACCTTCCAACAAATACAACATTACAGAAACTGGTAATAAGTACCTCAAAATGATGAATGAAGTTAATTCAATCATTGTCGACAAAAATCTTTGTGTTGCTAACACTAATTGAATCAATCTTAATCAGTTGACTTCTTTTTTGCTACTTATTCATTTTTTATTATTGTAATACACTCATTAAGTATGTCCTAAGAGGCAACATATTTATTCCATGTTTCGTCAATCGACTCTATAATATTCATTTCTATTTACATGATAGCCGATATGAATCAAAAATGCAAGCTGAAGCAATGAATCTGATAATAGACTTCGATTCAACTCACGTGGGATATATCGCAGGAGCGATCGCTGTTGTTGTTGGAATTTACGCATTGATGCTTTATTTCTATCTTGATATTGTAAGAACGAGAAAGGACGATTAATGGTTATTAATGATGTTATCATAAAGCCTTTTGAGCATTGCAATCTCTCAACCTCTCACTCACATGAGTATTAAGAGTATACGGCTTATAATTCTTGGTATTCTGTTTCATGTAATACGGAAGGCAACAGACAGCATTTGTATTTCGTGGAAGTTTGAATTTCAAAATAAAAAAAAGAATGGCTAAGCATGCCATTATACCGTTTATGACCTGCTTTGTGCCTTGCTTTATCATTGGAAAATATAGTATGTTAGATTCATACCAAAAATAAGGCCACCCACCGTCCCCATGGGTGCATATACTGGATCAATATTTAATGCTAATTTTGTTCCTGCCGTCATTATCAACAAAAGAATAGCTAATATACGAATATTTTTTTGATTCTTGCTCACTAGCTCGACAATTCTTAAATTAAATCTTTGAGTAAAATCCATGTTTTTTAACCCCTCACTCTTTAATTTGGATTATGTCATATAATATTATCTCAAATGACCATTATGCACAAAGACGTAGGGGAAAATATAAATAACACATAATTAATTGTATACAAAACAACAATGGGAATTTGTTTAAAATGTATGTGTGGAAGAGGGGAGTAAATGAAACACGAAATAAAAGTAAAAACGATTATCATTTCATTAGTTGCAATTTCTTTGTTACTAATATACAATTTAAGTTCTCTTTTAGGAAGGAGTATAAGTTCACTGACAACGGTTCCTTTACTTTTAAGCACAACTGCTTATAACATTCGGGATAATCTATTTGTTGGAAATTAAGATATCTAAAGCGGAAAACACCGATAATGAAAGCAAAAGTGTTGACAGTCTTTGAGCGGTACTAATACGGAAGAAGAAGTTCTCGTCATATGCTGTGTTGCGATACTATTACAGAAACTGGTAATAAGTACCTCAAAGTGATGAATGAAGTTAATTCAATTATTATCGATTAAAAATCTTGATTATAGTTATAATTAGGGCAAAACATGAACTGTCATAATTTTGTTGCAGACCATACCTTAAATATGTCAACAAATTTAAAATTAAAATCACATTCAGTATAATTGAAGAGGGATAAATGGTCGAAGATGATTTGAATCGGTTGGAAAAACAAGAGACTAAAATCTCTACACTTGAAAAAACAGGTATTTTAAACGATGAATGCTATCATGTGCTGTTCGAATCATCTTCTGACGTCTTTATATTAATGGACGAGAAAGGATTCATCGACTGTAATAAAGCGGCTCTGAAGATGTTCGGCATCTCAGGAAAAGAAGAATTTATTGCATTACATCCATCCGAAATATCACCTACAAAGCAGCCAAATGGGGAAGATTCGTGGAGTGCTGCACAAGATCGAATCTCAGAGGCCTTCAAGAATGAATCTACCAAGTTTGAATGGGTTCACCGCAGACAAAATGGAGAGGAATTCACTGCTGAAGTGTGTCTAACGCGCTTTTTGTTAAAAGATAAACAGATTCTGCAGGTTACTGTACGAGACATCACCGAGCGCAAGCAGATGGAAGAAACTCTACGTAAGAGTGAGGCCAGTTTGTCCAATGCACAGCGGATTTCCCATCTTGGTAATTGGGATTGGGACCTCGTCAAAAATAAGGTAAAATTATCTAACGAGATCTATAACATCCTTGGTCTAGCATCCCAGGAATTTGAGACTACTTTTGAGGCGTTTCTAAAATCCGTCCATCCTGATGACGAGTTGTTTGTTCAAGATAATATAAATAAGGCAATATATGAACATAAACCGTATAGTATTAACTACCGCATTCTTTTGCCCGATAGCTCAGAACGTATTGTTCATGCGCAAGGTGAGGTTACTTTTAACAAAGCTGGCCAGGCTATTTGGCTGTCTGGAACAATGCAGGATATTACTGAACGCAAGAAAGTGGAAGAAGCCATTCAACAGTATGCATACATCTTTGAGAATGTGCGAATAGGGCTTTATGTCTATTATTTAGAGAACTTAGATGATGATAGAACTCTCAGGCTGATAGCTGCAAATCCAGCAGCTTCTGATTTTACAGGTGTTCCCAATGAAGTTCTCCTTGGAAAGACTATAGATGAGATTTTTCCTGGTCTCAGAGAGAGGGATATTCCACATACTTTTGCCGAAGTTGTTCGGACTGGTCAGTCCAGGGTCTTGGAAGACGTTTACTATGTCGATGAACGAGTTCTTGAGAATATATTTTCAGTCAAAGTCTTCCCCTTACCAAATAATTGCGTAGGGGTAGTATTCGATAATATTACCGAGCAGAAGAAAGCAGAAGAAGCAATGGTCAATGCAAAACTTGTGGCGGAAGCTGCCAACCGTACCAAGACCGAATTCCTCGCAAACATGAGTCATGAACTACGCACGCCTCTTAATTCCATCATCGGCTTCTCACAGTTGCTAAATAGCAATCCTTTCGGTAACCTGAATGAAAAAGAGATCAAGTATACTGGAAATATTGCGGATAGTGGGAAACACTTATTGAAGGTTATCAATGACATTCTGGATCTTTCAAAGATAGAAGCAGGAAAGATGGAAATTATTATCGAAGAATTCAATTCTCTGGATGCAATTGATGAAGTCTGCTATTCTTTGATGCCCCTTATCCTTAAAAAGAACCTTAATCTGAACTTTTCTATTGATGAGGGTATGAAGTGGATATTCGCTGATCTTACAAAGTTCAAACAGATACTTTATAACCTACTCAGCAATGCTATTAAATTCACTTCAGAAGGTGGTTCTATAACAATTAATGGTTCAATTGTTGGAAATGAGAATCATTTCAGTGTTGAAGATACTGGCAAAGGTATTGGGTATGATGCCCTTTCTTCTATCTTCGAACCTTTCTTACAAGTCGATAAATTCGAAACAAAAGTGGAAAAAGGGACGGGGCTTGGCCTTGCACTTGTCAAGAAGTT
>Ga0255365_10297_pt1 | contig 12676 bp, 9 predicted proteins | sample ANMaggSeSYBR01J3_FD_182089 | JGI IMG/M metagenome (GOLD analysis project Ga0255365, IMG submission 182089) | Sediment cell enrichment communities from methane seep in Santa Monica Basin, California, United Staets - ANME aggregate JGI... | ecosystem: Environmental > Aquatic > Marine > Cold seeps >... | reverse complement strand
TAGCTGATAGGCACGGCGATGGGAAACGGGCGGCGATACTGGCACTTTCCGAGTGGCCGGACGCGGGACCGGCGGCGGAACTTCTGTCAGTAGCGAAAAATGATGCAGTTGTAGTGAGGCAGGTGTTGGCGTTACAGGGTTATATCAAACTGGTGTCCCTGCCGACAAAACGCTCGGCAAGCCAGACAGTCAAACTTCTGCAGGATGGGTTGGATGTAGCAAAACGGCCCGAAGAGAAAAAAGCCGTCTTGGCGGTGCTGCCGCAGTTTGCCTGTGCAGAGGCACTGAAAATGGCCCAAAGCTGTGAAACAGACAGTGCCCTCGCGGCGGAAGCGAAACTGGCGGTTGAAAAGATTAAAAAGGCCTTGAAGCGGTAGTGTTCGATAACACAAAACAAGCACCATTATTTTTTATTGCAATTTTGCTCAATATAATGTAATTAACTGACTAAACTATCGGCTTTGCCGGGGATTGCTTACTACTATATGCAAGATATAAGGAGTTTTTGAAATGAGTGAAGGAATTAATCGTCGTAATTTTCTGTTTTCCACCGCGGCGGCGGGAGCAGGTATGGTTTTATCACCGCAGGCTATTGCCAAGGCGGGTGCTAAAAATAAAGATACAATCAACGTGGCGATACTCGGTTGCGGAGCGCAGGGCCAGGTACTGATGGACGCCTGTCTGGCGATGCAGGACCCGAATGTGCGTTTTGTGGCTGTTTGCGACATATGGGCTTATAACCAACGGCGTGTCTCGCGTACGTTGAAGGCCTATAAACACATAAATAATACCTATGAGGATTTCCAGGAGATGTTGGAAAAGGAAAAGGACCTCGACGCGGTGATTATCGCCACGCCGGATTTCTGGCATTCCCCGCATACGGTGGCGTGTCTGAAAAAGGGTCTGCATGTCTATTGCGAAAAAGAGATGTCCAATACACTCGCAGGCGCCCGGGCAATGGTCAAGGCGGCGAAGGAGACGGGCAAGCTGTTGCAAATAGGTCATCAGCGGCGCAGCAATCCGCGCTACATCCACTGCTACGAAAAGCTGATCAATGAATCTCAGTTACTGGGCCGAATTACGACCGTGAACGGCCAGTGGAACCGTGCGGCCAAGCCGGACCTGGGCTGGCCGAAAAAATACGTAATGGACCAGGCAACACTGGGAAAATATGGTTTCAAGGATATGCTTCAGTTCCGTAACTGGCGCTGGTATAAAGGGCTTGGGGGCGGCCCGATTGTCGATTTAGGCTCTCACCAGATTGATATCTATAACTGGTTCCTTGGCGCTCATCCCAAATCGGTAACGGCCAGCGGCGGTACCGATTACTACGAAAAAAAGAGCCACGAGTGGTACGATACGGTTATGGCGATATTCGAATATGAGACAAAAAAGGGTATGGTCAGGGCGTTCTATCAGACCATAACCACCAACAGCAGCCAGGGATACTTCGAGACATTTATGGGCGATAAGGGCACACTGCAGATTTCCGAGTCCTCCAGCCGTGGTAATATATATCGGGAGCCGTCAGCGCCGGAATGGGACAAATGGGTAAAGATGGGCATTATAAATGAACCTAAAGAGGAAGAAAAGCCCGAAGCCGATGAGGATACCTTGCTCGATTCACGCGAGACACCAGCGCCGCCGGCTTATGAACTGCCGGTAAGTATGGGTAAGAAGAAATACCATCAGCCGCACCTGGAGAATTTCTTCGCGGCTGTTCGCGGCAAGGCGAAGCTCAACTGTCCGGCAGAAGACGGATACGAGTCGGCGGTTTCCGTATTGAAAGTGAACGAGGCGGTGGAAGCTCGCCGCACGCTCAATTTCAAGCCTGAAGATTTCAAAGTCTGATTTAGAAAGGCACAAAAATAATTATTGCCACGAAGACGCTAAGGCACGAAGAAGAAAGAGTTGTGAGTTGTGAGAAAGACAGAAGATAGAGAGAAATAATCCGCAGTTTTCGCAGATTACACTGACTTAAGAAAAGGTTTATGAAGGTGAGCTATATAAATTGATGGATAAATCAAAAATCAAGAATGTGTTTCTTGCTGTTTCGGCGGCGGTGCTGTTTGTGTGTGTGCCGATACTGTCCGGGGCAGGTGCGGATAATGACAAAGAACCGAAAATTGGTGACATTGGCGACGGTAATCGATCTCGGCCGGTGCACGTAATCAACCTGCGGACAGAAGCCGAAGAAGGCGAAGAAAGCAGTGTTATCGCTCCGGACGATGAGCCGCTAATGCCCTTTTCGCCGCGACAGACCTGCGGGGAATGTCACGATTATGAGGCCATAAGCCAGGGTTGGCATTTCAACGCGGCTGATCCGTGTGTCGATGCCGGTTTGCCTGGAGAGCCGTGGATACTAATCGATCTGCTTACCGCGACTCAGCTTCCACTGTCGTATCGGCCGTGGCCGGGCGCGTTCAGTCCCAAAGAAATAGGTATGACGAAAAGCCAGTTTATCCGGCAGTTCGGCCGTCATCTACCCGGAGGTGGGGCGGCAGAGGCCCCCGACGAAAATGCAGCGCCCAGCGAGATTATGCGGGAATTAGTTACCGGCCAACTGGAAATTAACTGCATGGCCTGTCACGATGGGGACCCATCGCATAATCAGGCGGATTACGACCTCCAGATCAAAAAAGACAATCTCCGCTGGGCGGCCTCGGCTACCTGTGGGTTCGCGTCCGTCAAGGGGGCGGCGAAAGATATGTCGGATATGTGGGACCCTTTTCTGGGCGAGGCGCCGGACGATCCCAAGAAGATACCACCCTCGGTTTCATACAATAAAAATTGTTTCTCGGCCAAGAATGAAGTCTTCATAGACATCAAAAAAAAGGTTTCGGCAGAGCGTTGTTATTTCTGTCATTCCACCGCTGATATGAGTCATGGCGTGGACCATTGGAAAGCCGATGAGGACATCCATCTGAAGGCGGGCCTGACCTGTGTCGATTGTCATCGCAATGGCATGAATCACGCGATTAACCGCGGGTACGAAGGGGAGCCGTCGGGGCAGAATGATGTTTCGATTACCACCCTGACATGCAAGGGTTGCCATCTCGGCGAGGAAGGTTCCGACCATCCCACGGCCGGGCGGCTCGGTGCGCCAATGCCGACACATAAAGGTATTCCAACCGTGCATTTCGAAAAACTCACCTGTACCGCCTGTCATTCGGGGCCGTGGCCGGGTGAAAAAGTTCATCATGCGAAGACGTCCCGTGCTCACGGACTTGGGACAATAGGTGTGAATAAATCAACCGAAGCACTTCCCCATATTTCGTATCCGGTGTTCACAGAGGCAAAACAACATGACGGGAAGATCGCTCCGCATAAACTGCTCTGGCCGGCTTTTTGGGGGCGACTGAAAGATGGTAAGGTTACGCCTGTTCTGCCGGATGTAGTTAAAAAAGTGGCGGGTAAGGTATTGCCGGGTATCAAAGAAAATATTAAGCGGTTGAGAGCGGGCAATTGGCCTGAATATACGACCGAAAATATCGCTGATGTTCTGAAAAAGTTGGCGGCGGTAAATAAAGGCGATGGTGCCCATGTCTATATCAGCGGCGGCAAATTGCACAAACTGAATGACGCCGGCTCGCTGATCGAAGAAGACCACTCCACCGCTCGGCCTTATGTATGGTCGTTCGCTCACGATGTTCGACCTGCATCACAATCATTAGGAATCGACGGGGCGGCAGGGTGCGATCATTGTCATAACACCAAGGCGCCGTTCTTCTTCGGGAAGGTAACGGTTGATTCGCCGGTGGCGGCGGAACATGGCCGCGTAGAAGAAATGGTCGATATGCAGGCCGGTGTAGATGGTAATTATATCTGGGCGTTCAATATGTCATTTATCTTTCGGCCTTGGATGAAGGCGACAGTGCTGATAGCCAGTATGATACTGGCCGGGTTCCTGCTGCTTTTCGGGCTGAAGGGATTGGGCAAACTGGCGAAATTTACGGCCGGGGACAATTAATGTCGTCCCAAAAGTGAATGGCGGGCATGCCCCGCCCTGCTTGTATGCGAAAAACCGTTTAAAACGGTTAGTTTTTTCATTGGAATGAGAAGTATTATGTATCGAATATGTCTGGTAATCGGTTTTATGTTGGTTCTAACGGCGATTGCATTACACCAAAAGTCTATGCGGGACATCATCAAGGTAAAGTCAGGTGGTAACCGGGTGCCGACGCAAAAAAGTCTCGTACAAATCATTATGCAAAAAAGTTTCGGTCAGATCATTGTGATGCTGATCCATCTGGCGACGTTTCTTTGCTTTGTGGTTTTGGCGGTAACCGGTTTTTATCCGGCAATGTTCACGGGTGAGCCCCTGTCGGGGTATTCGCTGATGCTGCATGCGACGGCGTCGCCGGTGTTGGCTGTGTGTCTCGTGGCGCTTGTGTTGGTAACGGCCCAGCGGAATCGCTTCGACCGAAAAGACTGGGACCATCTGCAAATGTGTTTTAGTTGGAAAACGTTCGATGAGCACGGTACCATTAGCAGCGCAACGGTAATCTGGCGCAAGGTATTTTTCTGGCTGATGATTCTGTTGTCTCTTCCGGTGATGCTGTCGATTGTTCTGAGTATGTTCCCGATTTTCGGGACGTCAGGACAGGAATTGCTCTATCACCTGCATCGATATTTCACATTGTTGTTTGTAATGAGCGGGGCATTGTTCTGTTATCTGGCGATAGTGAGCCAGGCATGCCAATTCACCCGATAAAATATATTTGATTAGGAGAGTATGTTATGAGTAATGGATCGCTGCCGGATTATGTGAGTATGGCCAAGCCGAACCCGATGGAGAATCGTGCGCCCTGGTACAAAAATACGGCGCCGACGTACGCCGGGATAATGTTATGGTTTGTGTTTTGGAACACAATGGCCAGCGGTGGCTCGAGCGAACCCGGTGGCGTTCTCAGCCAGGGGCTGGGCGTTGCTTTTGCAGGGCTTGTATTTTCCGCTTTGCTTTGTCATTTCCTGTTCTATTTGATTCCGGGCCTTCTGGGCATGAAAACCGGTCTGCCACTGTATATTGTTGGTACTTCGACCTACGGTGTCCAGGGAGGTTTTTTAATGCCCGGTTTTATTATGGGGATATTGCAATTCGGCTGGCTGGGTGTTAATGCCTATTTTGTCTCACTGGCTCTTGCGCCTCTTTTCGGCGGTAGTCCGGTGGCACAGAAAGCTATCGCTGTTCTTTGGGCGGCCCTGGCGGCCTTCGTCGGGCTCAAGGGTATTCAGTACGTGGCCAAGATCGCGACCTTTCTTCCACTGATTCCACTGATCATTTTGGTCATGATGTTAAGCAAAACACTGGGTGGTGTCGGCGAATTTGACGCTCAAAAGCTCGTAGCGGCCGGTACCGTGGAAGGTAGTGGGGCTGTCGGCCTGAGTGTTTTCGGAGTGATTGCCTTGTGCATTACTTACGTTGTGGGCTTTTTCGCCACGGCGGGCGCCGCGGGCGTCGATTTCGGTATGAACAATAAAGACGGGAAAAATGTCCAGATGGGTGGTTTGGTCGGCATTGCTCTGGCTACTATAGTGGCTGGGGGAGCGGCGCTGCTTATTGCGGCGGGTGCCTTTGGCGCCGGCGGCAAGTATGCCCTTAATACGGCGGATCCGGGTTTTATGGGGATAGTAATGGGATCGGAGGGAACCGGTAAGACTATGGCACTACTGTTAGCTTTGGCCGCCTTCCCGCCTGCCTGTTTCTCATCGTTCATCGCGGCTAACTGCTTCAAGACGACTCTTCCGAAGGTGAATCCTTTTATCTCAGTTGGAATTGGTACCGCGGTGAGTATTCTTCTCGCTGTTACGGGCTGGGCTGGTGATGTAATGGGGGTCTTTACCGTTATTGGCGCTTCTTTTGGCCCGATCTGTGGTGCGATGATGGTTGATTACTTCCTTTCCGGCAAAAAATGGGCCGGCCCGCGGGCCGGGTTCAACATGGCTGGCTGGATTTCATGGGCGGTGGGCTTTGTTGTGGGGATGGCTCCACTTGTGGGCCTTGCTGACGTCCCGGCCGCTCCGCTGGTGGCCTTTATCGTCGGTGCTGTTCTGTATTTCGTTCTGGCCAAGGCCGGGCTTGAGTCGAAGGTACTGCCTATGGTGGCTGATAATGCTTAAGTTTGTTTATGCTTTTTTAAGAAGATAAAAAGATGAAAAAAGTTAATATAAGCCTGAAAGTTGGTGTGCTGATTCTGTTGGCCCTGTGTTTGATCGTTTCCTCCTGCAAAAAAGAAGAAGGTGCAACCGGCGGCCCCAAAACAGAGAAAAACGGCGGTAAAGACGTTGTCAAAGTTACAACGGAAAAAGTCTCCGATGAGTTGGTCGTTCTGCCGTTTGTACTGCCCGCTCTGGTGCTCGAAGGGACGCCCCCGAAGATTGATGTGCCCAACCTGGAAAAACCGTTAGGCAAGGCACGTCCCTCGTTTTATGCCCCGAAGGGTTGTGTGAATGTGTCGGCCGGTAAGCCTGTAGTTAGTTCGGACGAGGATCCGATTGTCGGCGAAATCGAGTTTGTTACAGATGGCGACAAGGCGGGCGCCGACGGCAGTTTTGTGGAATTAGGCCCATTCAAGCAACATGTTACAGTTGATCTTGGCTTACCACATGAGATTTATGCTATTCTTTTATGGCATTTCCACAAGGAAGCGAGGGTCTATTTCGACGTTGTCGTGCAGATTGCCGACGATGCCGATTTTATTACCAATGTCCGTACCATCTTCAATAACGACCATGACAACTCCGCCGGACTGGGGATCGGCAAGGATATGCACTATATGGAGAGTTCGGAAGGCAAGCTGATCGATGCCGAAGGCGTAGTAGCCCAATTTATCCGCTTCTACAGCAGCGGCAGCAGTGCTAACGATCTGAACCACTATATCGAAGCGGAGGTATGGGGCAAACCAGCTAAATAACAGGCTTGACAAGGGAACGTAACCTTTGTAATATGCTGTTTTGTTACTGTGTGAATAAGGTATTTTATGGTTTTTTAAGAGGATAAAACAAAAAATGAAAAAAGTTAATGTAAGTCTGAAAGTTAGTGTGCTGATTCTGTTGGCCCTGTGTTTGATCGTTTCCTCCTGCAAAAAAGAAGAAGGTGCGACCGACGGTACCAAAACAGAGAAAAACGACGGTGAAAAAACTACCAAGGTTGAAACGAAAAAAGCATCCAGTGAGTTGGTTGCTCTGCCGTTTGTGCTGCCCAAGCCGATGTTCGAAGGGACGCCGCAGAATATCCAGGTGCCCAATCTGGAGAAACCGTTAGGCAAGGCGCGTCCTCCTTATATGGCTCCGAAGGGCTGCGTGAATGTGTCAGCCGGCAAGCCTGTGGCCAGTTCGGACGAGGAGCCGATTATCGGCGAAATCGAATTTGTGACAGACGGCGACAAGGCTGCTGCCGACGGCAGTTATGTGGAATTAGGCCCATTCAAGCAACATGTTACGGTTGACCTCGGCTCAAAGCATGAGATTTATGCTATTCTTTTGTGGCATTTCCACAAGCAGGCGAGGGTCTATTTCGACGTTGTCGTGCAGGTTGCCGACGATGCCGATTTTATTACCAATGTTCGTACCATCTTCAATAACGACCATGACAATTCCGCCGGACTGGGGATCGGTAAGGATATGCACTATGTTGAGACTTCCGAAGGCAGGCTGATCGATGCCAAAGGCGTAGTAGCCCAATTTGTCCGCTTCTACAGTAACGGCAGCAATGCCAACGATCTGAACCACTATATCGAAGTGGAAGCATGGGGCAAGCCGGCTAAATAGTTGCTGTGGCGAAAACAAATGTATTCCAACCCGGTGGCACCTTTCCGCCGAAGGCCCAGAGGTGTTTCACGTTTAACCGCAGGGCCTGTTTAATAAGCTCTCGCGACAGGTACCGGCAGAATAGTGATATGTCCAGAACATACTGCGTTCTCCTGATTTTTGCCATAACGGTTGGCGCTCTGGTGTTGCGTGTGCCGCGTTTGCGGCAGCGACCGATGCATTGCGACGAAGCCGTCCATGCCGAGAAATTCAGTGAGCTGCTGGAAGAGGGGACTTATGTTTATGATCCCCTTGAATACCACGGCCCAACGCTCAATTATCTGACGTTGGTGCCGGCGTGGCTGAACGGCGAAAAAAAATATACCGAGGTTGACGAGTTCACACTACGTATAGTAACTGTTTTTTTCGGTGTGTTGCTGGTTTTTTTGTCAATTCTGATTATCGATGGTTTGGGTCGTCGCGGGGCGGTTTTGGCGGCGGCACTTACGGCGATTTCTCCGGCGATGGTTTATTACAGCCGTTACTATGTCCAGGAGATACTGCTGGTCTGTTTTACCTTTGGGGCAATAGCCTGCGGCTATCGTTTTTTCCGTTCTCCCCGTGTGATATGGGCGGTCTTAATGGGTGCCTTTCTGGGGTTGATGCACGCCACGAAAGAGACTTGTATTATCGCATACGGGGCTATGTTTCTATCGGCGGTTTTTGTGCTTTTATTGCGCTACTGTGAGGGGGTTCCTGTGGCGAAGTCCCTTCTTCGGATTATCAAGCCCCGCCATGTAATCGCTGTGATCGTGGCCGGCGGGATATTCGCGGAAATATTCTTTTCATCCTTTTTCGACAATATGACGGGAGTTTCGGACTCCTTTCTCACCTTTCTGAATTATTTTTCTCGGGCCGGCAGTAATCCGTTACATATTAACCCCTGGTATTTCTATTTGAAGATACTGCTTTGGTCGCAATATGGCGGCGGGCCGGTGTGGTCGGAGGGGTTGATTGCCGTATTGGCGGTTGCCGGGTTTGTCGCTGCCATGAGAAAAAAAGGGCCGGTCGGCGTTAATCAGGACCTGATTCGTTTTCTTGCCTTTTATGTGCTGATTATGACGGTTATATATTCCATTATTCCATATAAGACGCCTTGGTGTTTTCTGGGGTTTTTGCATGGAATGATTCTTCTGGCGGGTGTCGGCGCGGTATGGTTGCTGCAAATTATACCCGAACGTGCGGGCAGAATTTTACTGGTGGGATTATTAACGGTAGGGGGGGCGCACCTTTTGTTTCAGGCATATCGGGGAAGTTACCAATATTATGACGATCCGCGTAACCCTTATGTTTATGCGCATACGACCAGTGATGTCTATAAGATGACAGCTTGTGTGGAACAGATAGCCCAATTTCATCCGGATGGGCATAATATGCATATCCAGGTTTTCTTCCCCCATAATTACTGGCCGTTGCCCTGGTACCTGCGGTCTTTTAATCCCCGGAATATACACTGGGACAAACAGATACCTCAGGGTGAGTTGCCGGCGCCGGTTATCCTCGCTGACCCCGATTTGGAACCGCAACTGCTTGATATGTTCTATAAAAATCCTCCACCCGGCCAACGGGAAATGTATGTGCCTTTGTTTATCGATTCAAGTGGGAAATATCTTGAGTATCTGGAACTGCGTCCGCAGGTGGAGATCAGGGGCTATGTGCGAAAGAGTTTATGGGATAAAATGGAGCAGGCCGAGACGCCGCCGATTCCCGTTGAATCTCGAAAATAACAAAAATCATGAAACCGGAATGACGAATAAATATGCCTGAAAAACAACATGACAATTCAAGTGTGGCCCAAAGCTGTATAAAGGCGGTTCCAAATGCGCTGCGTTACAGTCATGATGCTATGGCGACCACGTTTGAAATATTTATTGTTCATAAGGATTCGGACTATGCTGAGCAGGCGGCGTGGGCGGCTTTTGACGAGCTTGACCGACTCGAACAGGAATTAAGCCGCTTTGTCGAAAATAGTGATATATCCCGGCTGAACGCATTGCCGCCAAATCAGCCGTTGTTGCTGGGGCCGGAAGTCTTTAATTGTCTTCGGCTGGCTCAACAGATTTATCGTGAAACCGATGGCGCTTTTGATGTAACAATTGGTTCGCTTATGGCCTGCCTGTTGAATAAGGACAAGTCCCTGCGCAGTCCCACTCAGGAAGAATTGAAACTCGCCCGCGAAATAACCGGTCTGCATCTTGTGCTTTTGGACGAATCCGAATTTACAGCGCAGGTCGCCCGCGAAGGAGTACAAGTGGACCTCGGTGGAATCGGCAAGGGATACGCTGTTGATCGCATGGCGGTGTTGCTGCGGGAATGGAGTATCGATGCCGCGTTGATACATGGGGGGTGCAGTTCGATACTGGCGATGGACGGCCCCCCTGGTACCAAAGGCTGGCCATTGACCATAAGCAACCCTGATAATCGTAAAGATATTCTGATGCGGATTGATCTGAAAAATCAGGCCCTGAGCGGATCGGGTCTGAGAAAAGGACGACATATTATTGACCCCCGCACCGCCAGGACGGTGAAGGACAAGGTTGCTTCCTGGGTACTGGTTGAGTCGGATATGGCACTTTCGTTTGGCGGCTGTCATTACCTTGCCACCTGGGCCGATGCTCTTTCCACGGCTTTTATGGTTATGTCCCCTCGTCAGATCAGGCAGTTTTGCCGGAAACACAAGCACATTAAGGGCATGGTCGCTCTTGAGGAAAAAGATGCGGCAGGTGAAAAAAGAATCATCGTCAAATTCGGCGAGTGGCAGTTGGGACGAGAATAAAAATTTATTCATTTGAAGGTATAGTGTTCACGATTGAATTTTCCCGTTGGTTCGTGCGTGAGTAACCTTACGGCAAAATGTTACGGTTTCACTTGCGGGAGTTCTTGTACGCGGCGTAGATAAAAAGGTGCTTGATCAATATCAATTCTTTCAGCAGTTTCCATGAGCACCGCAGGGGGGACAGGCGACTGTCGCGATCGTTGGTCCAATCTACGGGAAATTCCTCGATCCGATAGCCTGATTTTCCGGCACGAATAATGGTCTCGATGTCAAACATGAACCCATTTACAACACATTGGCCATAAAGGTTACGGCCGACATCGCCACGGTAAATCTTAAAGCCGCACTGTGTATCTGTGAACCTAACGGGGATGGCCATAAAGTGCAGCATAAGCCAGTGGAAAAAGCGGGAGCAGATACGTCGGTATATGTTCTGAGATTTCAGGATGTGAGTACCGGTCATCTTTCTTGATCCATGTGCTATCTCACACTCACCGTTCCGTAGCATATCCAGTCCCCGCAGGGCGTCCTCGTAAGGGACGCAATTGCCGCTGTCGGCAAACATAACATAATCGCCGTGGGTTGATTTTATGCCGATGCGCACGGCATGTCCTTTGCCGCGATTCACTTCGGAGCGGATAACCCGCAGTGGGATATTGTGGGGCATCTCGACGCTTTCCGCTACGTCGGTGGTGTTGTCGGTACTACCGTCATCGACAACGATGATCTCGCCCGTAAAATTATTTTTCAATAGAAAGTCCGTGGCGGATCGAACGTCCTGGGTAATCTTTTTGTTCTCGTTCAGGGCTGGTATGACGATAGATAAATCCATAATGTCCGTTTTTTTATGTTAAATTCTTTTTTGCCACAGAGAACACCGAGTTCACAGAGATTTATAATTTCTTTTCTCTGAGTTCTCTGAGGCCTCTGTGGCTAATACAAATTCCTATACAATTAAATTGTTTTTGTTGAGTGGAAGGTAAATAGTAAAAGTTGTTCCATTATCGGGTTGACTTTTTACGTCGATGGTTCCACCGAGTTCATTGACAATACCGTGAACGACGGCCAGGCCCAGGCCGCTACAAGAGTGGTTGCCGCCGGAGATAGTGCCGTTCGTGGTAAAAAAAGGTTCGAATACGTGCGGCAGAATCTCAGGCGCGATGCCGCAACCGGTATCGCTGAACTTCAATATTAAATTGTTATTGCTGCGTTGTAAATCTATTGTAACTGTGCCGCCTTCGGTCATGGACCGTTCGGCATTGTCTAATAAATGTCCCAATATCTGGTGCACACGGGGGCCGGGGACTTCATAGACGGGCACGGCCTGAAGATGCAGGTCGAGCTTGATATTTTTTTCTCTCAGTGGGTTTTCCATCAGGTGGCTGAAGGACAGGATTATTTCGGTCAGGTCCGAAAGGTCGAACTGACGCATATCCTTTTTCGCAAACGTAAGCAGTGACAAAGTGATTTTACTGATACGCTCGGCAGCTTCAGCGGTCATCTCTAGCGCACGCTTTGCTAACTGGGGGTCCTGACTGCTCAGGGCGTAATCGACAAATGTGGCTACGCCGCCTACGATATTATTAAAATGATGGGCCACGCCCGAAGCCAGAGTTCCCAGCGAGGCCATCTTTTCCGCCTGGACTAAATGTTCTTCGAGTTGTTTGCGGTTTGTGATATCTCTGATCCATGCAGCGATACCGAGGATTTGATCTTTGTTATCGATGATGGGAGCAATCACCACCGCCAGGGTCATTAACTCGCCATGCTCATTGCGGTGCTCTAATTCGAATTCGCTGGTCTTTCTGTTTGCCAAGGCCTGCTCAACGGACTCGCGCATGGTGAGACGGGCACCTTCCGGGACGATGATTTCGATATGTTTATTGAGAACATCAGACGGACTGCTGTTGAAAAGTTTTTCCGCAGCCTGATTCCATGTAACGATGTGGCCCCGGCAGTCGGCACTGATAATGGCGAAGCTGGAACAGTTGCATAAATGACGATAATATTCACATGGAATATCATTGGAGGGTTGCGAATTTTCTTTGTTATTATCCGTGGTTAATAGTCCTGTTGATTGTATTGACAATC
>Ga0255365_10309_pt1 | contig 12690 bp, 10 predicted proteins | sample ANMaggSeSYBR01J3_FD_182089 | JGI IMG/M metagenome (GOLD analysis project Ga0255365, IMG submission 182089) | Sediment cell enrichment communities from methane seep in Santa Monica Basin, California, United Staets - ANME aggregate JGI... | ecosystem: Environmental > Aquatic > Marine > Cold seeps >... | reverse complement strand
GATACAGCCACAGCCAGGGAATATGCTGTGATGAGTACAAAAGGAAAACTTCTGCAGGTATTGCAAGAAAATACAGATCCCCTTGCTGACTATGATCTTGGAAAACTTTCCATGTTTACCATCAAAGCTGATGATGGCACTGATCTTTATTGTCGTATGATCACACCTCCAGGTTTCGATCCTGCAAAGAAATACCCGGTTTTGGTTTATGTTTACGGAGGACCACATGCCCAGCTGGTCACCAATTCATGGAATGGCGGGGCTTCACTCTTCCTTTATTATATGGCACAGGAGGGGTACATTGTGTTTACTCTTGATAACAGGGGCTCTGCTCATCGCGGGCGCGACTTTGAACAGGCCCTTTATCGGAATATGGGAAGCATAGAAGTGGAGGACCAGGCGGATGGTGTCGAATACCTGAAATCACTCACTTACGTGGATGCCAGCAGGATTGGCGTGAATGGGTGGAGCTATGGCGGATTTATGACCATCTCACTCATGCTTAAACAAGCCGATGATTTCAAGGTTGGTGTTTGTGGCGGGCCGGTTACTGACTGGAAATATTATGAAATCATGTATGGGGAACGGTACATGGATACGCCAGAATCAAACCCTGAGGGATATGAGGAAGCCAGCCTCCTGAATTATGCAGATAAGCTTAAAGGAGACCTTTTGATCATCCATGGAACTTCCGATCCGGTGGTTGTATGGCAACATTCACTTACACTGATCAAGAAGTTCATCAGTGAAGGAATACAGGTTGATTATTTCGTATATCCCGGGCACGGGCACGGAGTTGGAGGCATGGACCGATTGCACCTGAATGCCAAGATGGCAAAGTACTTTATCGATCACCTATAATGACGTAGGCTGCCAGTGGCTTGCTCAGTTATTCTTTGATTATCAACTTATATCCGTACCCGTGAATGTTTATAATCTCGAGATTCGGATCATCCTGAATATGCCTTCTAACTTTATTAAGGTAAACGTCAAGACTCTTTGAAACAAAATAATCATCCACACCCCAAACTTCCTTTAGAATGGTACTTCTGGAAACTACTTCGTTTTCATGATCTGCCAGTAGTTTTAAAAGCTCAGCTTCTTTTGTGCTCAGTTTGGTTTGCTTATTATCTTTAATAAGCGTTCTCTCCTTATAATTAAGTGTGTACGTTCCAAACACATAGCAGCCTTTTTTATCTTGGGCAGCCAGGCGGGGATTTCGCTTTAATACTGCCCTTAACCTGAGTATCAATTCTTCTATATTGAATGGTTTTGTCACATAGTCATCGCACCCAGCCATAAAACCTGAGATCTTATCTTCATCGAGCGATTTAGCCGTGAGAAAAATAATAGGAATGCTCTTATCTGTTTTCCTTATTTCAGTTGCTACAGTTAGACCATCCTTTTCCGGCATCATGATGTCGAGCAGGCACAAATCAAAGGTTTCTGAATTAAAAGCATCAATTCCCTCTTGTCCGTTAGTACACAAGACCGGGTCAAATCCTGAAACTTTCATGTTTTCCTTCAGAAGATAACCCATGTTCTTGTCATCTTCGACTATTAGTATTTTTGGATTGTTTCCTGTCATTTTAGTGGTAGCCAGATTTCAAATGTGCTGCCCTTATTGAGCTCACTTTTTACTTTTATTTTTCCACCGTGTTTGTCAATAATTTGTTTCACGTAATACAGGCCCAGACCAAAACCTTTAACATCGTGCTTATCACCCTGTGGCACTCTGTAAAATTTATCAAATATTTTATCTAAAGATGCAGGTGGTATGCCCATGCCGTGGTCTTTTATTGAGAGAATACAGTAATTTGCAATATTTCGGGTAGATATTTCAACTTCAGTTTTTTTATCAGCGTATTTTAACGCATTATCAATCAGGTTAAATATAGTATTGGAAAGATGTACTTCATCAGCATTAATGATGTAATCTTTTGCTTCAAACACTTTTAGCAGCGTTCCCTTCTTATCTTTCATTTCATAAGCCATCGAATCTATAATTCCTGAAAGAAGGTCATGAAGATCCAGCTCTGATTTTTTCAGGGAGACAGAACCTCGATCAAACAAAGACGTTTCCAGTATCAGGTCAACATTATGTTGCATTCGCTGGTTTTCCTCCCTGATGATTTCAGCAATTTTATGTGATGATTCCCCGGATAGCAAATGCTGACTTTCAAGTGTGTCAAGGGCCAGGTTTATATTTGCTACCGGAGTTTTAAACTCATGCGTCATATTACTGATAAAATCGGATTTCATATCAGATAATTTTTGTTGATGCAAGAGGGTGCGAATAAAATATATTATCAGAATTATCAGGATCATAATAAGCAATATCGATCCGGCTATTATTAGCCACAATTCGTTAATCAGACTAATCTTTTTATCAGGGAAGAGAAGCAATAACTTTACAGGTCTGAAGAAATAATTATCACTAAAGAGTACCGTACTCAAACTGTTTTTAAATATTTCCGGATCAAGATTTTCAGTATTAGCATAAAAAACAGAATCCGGCTCTGTAGATTGAATGGCATATTGATATTCTGACATGATGCCGCTCTTTCTTAAATGACTTTCCAGCAAAGTATCCAGTGTTGTAATAAACAAATCATTGTTAAATAATGATTCACGATATGAATTTATTGTCAGTTCGTCCTTGTCGAGATCCGTATTTCCCTGCAATAAATATTCTACATTTAATTCCATCCTGATATTTGCAGGAAAGGAGAATTTTATATCCCTGTAACTCAGCAAAGTATCATCCTGAAATTGGTTTAAGAAATATGTTTTTATCGTATCGGCAACAATTTTTCCATTTCCAGGTAAATACCCTTGTTCATCCCACTTGTGCTTGATCAGATATATCCCTTCACCGGAAGAAACATTAAACTCTGAAAAGAAGTCTATACAGTAAAAGCTTTCTTCAGCACCGGCAGCAACTTCAGATAAAATTGTATTTACCCTTGTATCAAATTCCTCACTTTTCATTTGAAAAGAGAGGCTGATCCAGTAATACTGAAGCCATAGAAGTCCGACAAACGAAATAACCAGAATAACAATAAATATGCCTGTCTTTTTCCTCAACATATAGCAAAAATAGAGAATAAATGACTTGAAAATAAGGCAACTGGCTGTTTTATGTTTTTTTAAGTATTCTTTAGAAAGTGTTAAGAATCTGTCTCCATTTGATTTATTTCTTTTGCAATTAATATTAACGGATCTCCCAATTTATTAGCGTTATATGATGAAGTATATATTTTCATTTTCAGTAAGTATATTAATTTCTTTTGCTGCCAATTCACAATGGACTTCACAAAATTCCGGGACAGCCCAGGATTTTTGGGGAATTGGTTTTGCGGATGAGAATGTAGGCTATGCCGGGGGAGGCCCCTGGCAGTTTACATCCAACTGCGTAATAGCTAAGACTGAAGATGGCGGCCAGACCTGGCTTACACAAAATCCTGTATCAATGCCTTCCTGCATTTTTGGCGTAAATGCACTGAACCGTGATACAATATATGCTGTAGGCTGCAATGCCTCCTTATATTATGGATTGATAGTGAGATCCTTTGATGGTGGTGACACCTGGACGGTAAAGAATATTTCAAATACCTGGGGTTTTTACTGTGTTGAATTCCCAAATGCAAGTACAGGTTATACCTGTGGCTGGAATGGTAGAATATATAAAACCATTAATGCCGGCGATTCATGGACATCGTTGTCTACAGGTACTTCCCAGACATTTCGGCGAATGCATTTTGTAAATGAAAATCTGGGGTTCGCTGCCTGTGGCTCTGATCATGCTTCAACAAATAAAATATATAAAACAACGAATGGTTCATCCTGGTCGTTGATTAAGAATTTTGGAAGCAGCTTTATTATTGGAGGTATGTATTTCTTTGATGAAAACACCGGTATTGTTGCTGGCACAGATGGAAGCAAAGCTGCAATAAAGCGAACAATCGATGGGGGGCAAAACTGGGATGATGTCTCCATTGGAAATCATTCTTTTGTCCTTGAATGTTTGCACTTTGATGGTGAAGAGGGCTGGACAGCAGGCAAATACGGATCATCCAGTGGGGTTTTCTATTCTTCCGATAGTGGCCAAAACTGGGAGTTGAACTTTTCAGGATTGACCGGAACCCCTTATTCAGTTTATAAATATGATACTGTTTCTTATGTAGCCGGGACAGGGGGTATGATCATGAAAAATACCGAAAGCTCGTCTACAAGTTTATTGGAAATTGAAACCAGGAGTGATCTAATTTGCCCTAATCCGGCTCATGGGTTTATGCGCGTGAACCTTACTTCTTTTCACAGTAAAATGAATTTCGAAATAATTGATATACAAGGGAAATCGATGATTGCTAAGTACAATATTGAGCCGGCAGAACATACGTATGACACAAGCAGTTGGCCAAAAGGTATATATGTTTTAAAAGCCTGGGAAAGTGATTTTAACAATATCTGCTCACAAAAAATAATTATTAACTAATACCTATTTCTATTATGCGTTTATCTAAAATATACCCTGCCGTGATCATCCTGGCATTAAGCTTTAATGCTACATTTTTGTGTGCAAATATCATTAACGTACCTGGTGATCAGCCAAACATACAAGCGGCCATTAATGCGAGCTCAACCGGTGATACGGTACTGGTACAACCTGCTACCTACAATGAGCATTTAAATTTTAATGGAAAAGCAATAACTGTTGGGTCGCTGTTCCTGACAACTGCTGACGAAAACTATATCTCTTCAACGATTATTAATGGTAGTGGTTCCGGCAGTTGTGTGAAATTCAGCAGCGGTGAAACATCAGCATCTGTTTTGTCAGGTTTTACCATCACGAACGGTTATGCATATTATGGTGCAGGTATCAATTGCTACTCAGGCTCAAGTCCTACATTATCATATTTGGATATATCAAACAATAATGGGCATCCCGGCGACAGCTATGGTGGAGGTTTAGTTGCTATGGATAATTCCAGTCCAATTTGTTCAAACCTGACCTTTACCAACAATTATGCTAATGAAGGTGGCGGAGTGTGGTGCCACAATAATGGCGATGCTTCATTTTCTGAGTGTGTATTCTCAGACAATAATTCAAGTCATGGTGGTGCAATGCAAATTTCATATTCTGATCCGGTAATCGACCATTCTTTGTTTTATGAAAACGATTCTCCTTTTGGCGGTGCTGTTTATGTGTTTAATTATTCAACACCGGAGTTTATTAATTGTACTTTTTCAGAAAATACTTCAACTTACGGCGGTGCATTTTACTGCAGTGATTTACAAGGACAACCTACCATTACCAATTGTATCCTTTGGGATGATGTTTGCTCATATAATCTGGAAATCTTTGCTACATCCTCAGTATATCCCCCAATTGTCACATATTCAGATGTAGAAAATGGCACAAGTCAAAGCTGGTTCGGCACAGGTTGTATCGACAGTGATCCTTTATTTGAAGACCCTTCAAGCGATAATTATCACCTGACTGCCACCTCACCCTGTATTGATGCGGGAGATCCTGCTTCGCCACTCGACCCTGATGGCTCGGTTGCTGATATGGGGGCGTTCTACTATGGAGATGCTGTAACAGCTAATTTTGTAGTAAGTGATAACGAAATCTGTGTTGGGGAAACGGTTCAGTTTACAGATGCCTCTATGGGTATTGTTGTTTCATGGGATTGGATATTTGAGGGAGGAACGCCTGCTACTTCAACAGAACAGAATCCCAGTGTCACATACAATACAGCTGGTAGCTTTAATGTTCAATTAACCGTATTTAATGGTTCTGTCTACGATACTTATCTTCAGGAGGATTATATAATTGTCACCGAAATACCTGCCCAGGCGAATACACCAACCGGCCCTGCAGATGTATGTGGTGGCTTTGACTATGAATATACCACCAATACAGTACTAAACGCTACTTTTTATGAATGGGATGTTGATCCTGCCGATGCTGGATCTATCACCGGGACTGACACTATTGGGACATTTCATGCGGCAGGTGACTGGACAGGCTCTTACTCAATAAAAGTCAGGGCTGAGAATGATTGTGGCCCTGGTGACTGGTCAACCGTATTTTCCGGAGATCTTTATCATAATCCATCCGTATTTCAGCTTTCTGATGGCGGTGCTTATTGTGCAGGCAGCCCGGGAATTGAACTCACCCTAGATGGGTCTGAAACGGGCGTTGATTATGAATTATATCTCGATGGTAATGCAACGGGAAATATTTTGCCCGGTACCGGTTCAGTAATTAACTTCGGATATCAACTGGATGAGGGTTTTTATACAGCAAAAGGCTATACCAGTCATTGTTTAAGCAATATGATTGGAAGCCGCTGGATATATAGTGTAGAAATGCCTGGGCAAGCAGGAATCCCTGCTGGTCCGGCTTCTGTTTGTAATAATGATGAATCAACTTACAATACAAGTGGTGCAGCCAGTGCTGATACACTGATATGGGCCCTTGATCCGGGAAATGCCGGTATCATCACGGGTAGTGGAACAGAAATCACTGTTTTGTGGGATGGTGCCTTCAGTGGATCTGTGAATTTAAGTGTTTTTGGACAGAATATTTGTGGCGATGGAGCTGTATCGGATCCTCTTGAAATACTGGTTGAGCTTGTACCCATTCCAGCTATTTCAGGATTATCATTGGTTTGTGATGATGACATCGCAGAGTATTCAACACCTGAAACCACAGGAAATTCTTATGAGTGGGATGTAACAGGGGGAACTATCACAGGAGGCGCTGGTACTTATCAGGTAACAGTTCACTGGGGCAGCCCGGGAACAGGAATTATTACGGTATCTGAGACCAATCAATATGATTGTACAAGCCTTTCTGAAGAGTTTGAAGTAACCATTGATAATTGCACGGGAATTGAGGATAAAGAGCGTGATTTTGCCAGAATATTCCCAAATCCGGCAAGCAATTATTTCAATGTAGAGTTTGGAGCAGCAGAAACAGGGAAATGCAGTTTGAATATTATTAATATTCTGGGTCATATGATGTACGCTGATCAAAACATTTCCTTAAAAAGCAATCAGACACTACAGATAAATATTAGTGACTACCCTGAGGGGATTTATATCGTACGCATCCAAACAGATCATAATACCATCTGGCAGGAGAAAATTATAAAGATTAATTAATCAGAAAGCTCATCACCAATTACTGAAAAGTTGCCCTTTATTTAAGGGCAACTTTTTTTAGTTCCTTATGGAAACTCAACGTCAACTCGCCGCTATCATATTTTTACAAATTCAACCCTTCTGTTATTTGCTTTCCCTTCAGCCGTATTGTTCGGGCCAATGGGATTCGATTCACCAACCCCTTTTATACTTAAACGATCAGCCGAAATACCCATGCTAATCAGCTTATTCATGACTGTATTAGCCCGTGCTTCTGAAAGTTTTTGGTTGGCATCCGGATCACCATCGCTGTCTGTATGTCCTTCTATGCTGAAATTCAATTCCGGATGCTCATTCATCATCTCGGCAATAGTATTAATAATGCCCATCGACTCAGGTTTGAGTGTGGCTTTACCAACATCGAAACGGATTCCGGTAGCTACGATCTTGCCATCCTCCAACATCCTGTCATACAACTTTACACCTCCTTTGGCAAGCCTGATATTTTTTATGTAACTGTACTTTTCTCTATACTGATTATATTCACCTTTGATAGAGATCCCTGTCGGCTTTACTTTCAGATTTGGAATATTTATTACCCTTGCATCATCAATATATACTTTCAATGAGCGTATATTGAAGGATACGGCTATATGGCGCCATCCTTCCTCCTTTTGGTTCATGCCTGAACTGGGGTACTTGCCTTCAAAAGTCCCCATTGATGCCTTGTTAATATATACACTAAGTTCTGAAATGTTGGGTGAGTTCTGGTTCAGCTTATCGTAGAAAAGGACTGTGTAATTATGATACGACTCTCCTTTATTATAGTAGCAATCAAACTCAAGGGTGAATACCTCTGGCAGGTAAGGTTTTTCAGGGTTTTCAAGGAAAGGCATTATGTATGAATATTCCCTGAACATGATGACATTTTCACCACCGAGTTGCGCATTTTCAACATTACCTGAATAGATATCCCAGCGGGAAGGGAATTCACCGTTTTCTTCTCCTTCGAGGTTATCTTCAAAAAACACTTCATCACCGGGAACGAAATCATAACCTGCCCAGTTTAATTCCAGGGGCTTACTCTCGCTGCCCGTACTTTGATCATTTTCTTCTGCCCCCTGCTGTTCTTGTTGTTGATTCTGTTGTTGCTCCTGCTTAGCCTGCTCTTCTTCTTCGGGGCTCATGGCCTTTTCTATTCCTTTATCAATTTCTTTGTTGGCCTTCTTCTCTGCTTCCCGCTGTGCTTTCTTAAATGGATTCTTGATCTGTGCCTGTGATTCAGTACAGAAACTAAAAGCCAAAATGAATGCAATGATAATTGGTGTCAGTGTTTTCATTGTTGCAAGTTGTTTATTGTTGGTTCTGAGATATTAAGGTGGATAACAAATATAGCATAATTAGATAATTAATCCAATTATTATAGGGCTGAATGTAAAATAATAATGACAGTTTGCAGGGTAATAATCACAAATTGTGAGTTTTTCGATTCTTGCACATAACGGCTGCTGCTGTACCATTGAAGACTTTCATTGTATAAGAGAGACATTCCTCAGGTCAAAACATCTATTTACAAGCTTAATTTCTTATATATTTTTCATAACAATCCTCTCATTTGTGTAATTGTTCATATATAATTGCGTCATATTATTAAGCGAATAAATATTGTTGCAATCATATTGATTTAATTAAATGCATCCCTATGAAAAAGCTTAAGAAAATTCTAAAATGGTTCTTCATTGCCATCATTGCATTAGTAATAGCGATAGTAATTTTCCGAAACGAAATATTTCTTAAGATCCTACGAATGGAAGAGTCAGCAAAAATGGACAGGCCTTTCACTATGCTTGAGCTTCCGGAAATAAGTGACAGCATTTATCAATTATTAATGAATGATTTTGAAAATGATGCACGGGATCCTTATGCATATGTTTTAAATGAATTTGACAATCATGATATCATATTCCTTGGAGAAAATCATAGAATCAGACATGATTTACTTTTCATGCAAAAGTTAATCCCGTTACTTTATGATAAAGGGATCAGAAATATGGGTTTCGAGTTTGCATTAAACAGAGATAGTTTACTTATCAAAGAAGTAATTACGAACAAAGATTTCTTTGATCAGGAGAAGGCCAATCAAATTATTTTTAATCTTTCCCCTTTCTGGGGATATAAAGAATACATTGATTTATTCAAAGCCGTCTGGGAGGTAAATAAGGATTTGCCTGATAGAGCGGAAAAATTTATGATTTTCGGTATCATGCACGATTTTGACTTTTCCCTAATGGAAAAGCGATCTGATGAATTTGATGAAGAAAAGATGCTTAAAATTCGTAAAGGCGTTGCTGATGGGGATCGATTTATGGCAAATAGTATCATAAGTAATTATATAAAACGGAAGGAAAAAACACTGGTCTATTGTGGGATACATCATGCATTTACTGCCTATAGTTCGAAAAGAACCGGTGCAATTGTAACTGATTCGATCGATGTAAAAACAATGACTATTTCTCTTCATTATCCCTGGGGCGCAAAGGAAGGATCAAAATACAGAACTGTTTACCCTGTTAATGGTTATATAGATTCATTTATCAGAAAGCACAAGTCTAAGGAATTCGCTTTTGGAATAAATGTTAATCAAACCTCATTTGGGAATCTGACTGACACTACAAGTTGGTACGTTCATGATAAAAACTTAAAACTTAGTTCACTTTGCGATGGGTATATTTACCTGAATGCATTTAGCATGGCTGAAGGGGTGTCAATTCAGGATAATTTTATTAACGGAAAAAATATAAAATATGCTAGAACTCAATTACCCAACCCTGAATTAAGAGATGGCATAATGAGGTTTCTCGGGTCAAAAGTGTTTAATCAAATTGCAGGTCTTGATGCAGATATAAAATATCAGTTCAGGCATTTGTATTAGTATTTAACTCCAGGATGTAGCGCAGCCAGGTCCCGATTCGCTTCCGCGAATCGAGGATCCTCGAAAAATTACGAAAATCAAAGATTTTCTTTTTTTCGGGATTAGCGATCCGAAACCCGTATTGAAAACCTCCTTCCTGGTTAAATAATTATTCTTACCGCAAGTTTTTGTTATTGATATTGTCTTACTGAAAACACATTGTTAAACTCAATCAAACTTATTATGAAAAAACTCACTTTAATCACAGGATTGATCATCATGATTGCATTCCTGGCAGGAACAGTCAATGCTCAGACAACACAGGTTTCGGATAAAACAAGCAAGACTCAGACTACACAGACCGACCAAAAAACTCAGGGTAATTTTATTGACAAGGATGGCGACGGCCGTTGCGACAATTATCAAGGCAAAGGCAAACAGGGAAATTGCGCCAAATTTGTGGATGAGAATGGTGATGGTGTTTGTGATAACTGTACAGGAAACGGAAACTGTTGCGGAAAAGGTATGAAGAAAGGCAAATGTTCAGGGATGAACAAAGGAAACGGCTGCGGCAAAGGAATGGGAAACTCGCATCGTCATGGACAGAAAAATTGCCGGCAAGCAACTCCCGCGCAACCAGAAAAGAAGTAACAGGTCTGATTAACCACTGAGATTCGATGGAGAAAAATTAATTTCTCTATTTCGCAGCTTTTATAATTCGCTAGCATTTACCTTTGTGGTTTACCTTCGCTCTATGACCGACCGGGAACTTGTTCAGGGAATTATAGACAGTGATCAGGCTGCATTCAAAGAGTTGGTGGAAAAGCACCAGCTCTTTGTTATCCGTACCTGTTACGCCCTGGTACACAACAGCGAGGATGCTCAGGATCTGGCACAGGAGGTGTTCATTGAAATATTGAAATCAGCTGCTGCTTTCCGCGGAACAGCCAAACTCTCTTCGTGGATTTACCGGATTGCGGTCAATAAATCGCTGAACCATTTGAAAAAATGCAAGAGAAGAAATACATTTTCACTATTCTCTTTTCAGGTTCCCGGTGGAAATATGCCAGGGGAACAGACCGCTAATCAGAACACATATACCGATGGTGATGTGGGGATGGAAGAGAAGGAGTTAAAACAGGCATTGCATACAGCCATTGACAGCTTGCCGGTAAAGCAGAAGATTGCTTTCACATTACACAATTATGAAGATTTGCCTTACAAAGAGATTGCCGAAGTGATGAATGTGTCACTTTCGTCCGTTGAGTCTTTGATTCATCGGGCCAAATTGAACTTGCAGAAAAGACTGAGTTACTATTATCATTCAAACAGGAAATAGCATGGAACAAAAAGATCAGGATAGGGTCCAAAAAACCCTAGACTTTATTCAGAAAGATCGGATTATCCCCGAGGATCCCTGGTTTTATTCGCGTCTGGTACAACGAATAGAAAATGAAGCGGAGAAAACTCACAAACCGGGTTTGGCGGGCGCTGTTGCGCTTCGTCTCAAACCCATTCTGGCTGTGATAGTTGTAATGATTGGGATTGCCGGTGGAATTGCATTGGGAAAAGTGATCAGCACTCCGGCAAGTTCAAATGAACCATTGACTTCCGTTTTTCCGATAGAGGAAGATGCTAATGCAGCCTTTTTCAGAGAGATCAACGATTCCATATACGAACAGATATTATTAATGAAATAAAGTCATTATGAATTCTTTCAGCAGACATAAAGTGATCATCTGGATCCTGGCAGGTTCATTAATCATTACGCTCTCAATCCTGGGCTCCCTGATCTATCATACCTGGGCGGAGCCTGAAGAGCTTATTGGCAAGGCAGCTTGTTCTACTTCATGCATGATGTTGTTCGATGAACTGGATCTGGATGAAGCCCAACATGAGGAAATAGAAAAAATTCTGGATCATTACAAGGATACATCGGCTACTTTGATTACCGAACTTCGTCAGCGTCGTCTCGCCCTGATGGAAGAGCTTCAGAATGATGATCCCGACAGTCTGCGTATCTTTATATTGTCAGAAGAGCTTGGAGCTATCCAGGTCCGGATGACCAAGCAGGCCACTTCCCAGTACCTGCAGATCCGTACCATCTGCAAGCCCGAACAGCGGCAAAAGCTTTCCAATGTTTATTGCGATCTGTTTGGTTGCTCTCGTGTGAAGATGGGGAAAGGTCAGGGGCAGGGCCAGCACCGCAAGTATCAGGGGAGAAAATGATTTGCCCTTTGAGTAACCCTGATCATTAATGGAAATCCCTTTATTATGGTCCCACCACCCCGATAGCTATCGGAGACTCCAAAGCTTACTTATTCTTTAGCACCCAAAGCTCCACTTCCTCGGAAGAATGCCAGTGCTGATCTCGCTTTGTTTTTTCAGAGGCAGCTTTCGCGGTTTTTTTAAAACATCTTTCCAATAGAAATCTTCCACCTTCGGCTAATTCCTTCTCTATCGGATGCTCTTTTGTCAAATTTGTTATTTGAGCCAGATTTGAGAACATGAGCACTAGCTTTCCTTCAGGTAAAAGCCTTTGTTTTGCTTCTGCAAAAAAATCAGGAAATAGGTCTTTATTGTAGTAAATAGCTTCATCAATTCTATCCAGATCTTGAGATTTC